>OGRF01000340.1_pt1 | contig 42535 bp, 35 predicted proteins | sample 1553381 | NCBI WGS metagenome assembly OGRF01 (sample SAMEA2580060, study PRJEB22360) | human gut metagenome | biome: human gut; feature: human-associated habitat; material: faeces | place: Denmark | collected 2008/2010
AAAGAAAGAAAGGTATTTTTCTCTCAGTTCGTTTAATCCTTGCCATTTCATGGTGAAAATGCTCCTTTTTGATTGGTCAATTTTGGATTTTCACAGAAAAAAGCCCTCGCCGCCAAATGGGACGAAGGCATTCGTGTTACCACCCAAGTTCAAATGCAGTCTGTACCTGCATTCCTCGTTGTTCTTTAACGCAGAACATACGTTTCCGTTTCCGGAAACAGCTCCGGAGTAGCACCCGTTTCTTCGCTGCATACATTCCACCAGCAGTATGCTCTCTGTTGGGCGAAGGGAGGACGGTCAGTTCCATCGTTGCCATATAGGAGTAGTATAGCAGATTTTTTGCGACTTGTCAACGCTTTTTTACAAAAAATGGGGGAAAAAGATTGTAACCAGACGGGTTTTGTCGATTTGTTCCGGGAACTGGAAATTTTCGAACAGACCGCTTGAAAACCAAGAAAAATTATGGTATAATAACAGGGCACAGAAAACAGATGTCCCGTCTTTGGAAAAAGAATCGGATATCCGGTTGAATTTTCAATCGTTGTGTGGTATAATGAAAAACGGCAGAATCGACAACAGGAAGGAACGAAGAACCATGGAACTTGCAGCAGCCAAAAAACGGATTGCGGAGCTTTCCAAAGAATTGGAAGCCCATAATTATCGGTATTATGTATTGAATGACCCGACCGTTTCGGATTTTTCTTATGATGAGATGATGCGGGAGCTGCGGGAACTGGAAGCAGCGTTTCCCTCGTTGCAGCTGCCGACCTCGCCGACCCAACGGGTAGGTGGTGTGGCATCCAGTACCTTTGAAAAGGTGCAGCATGCCGTCCAGATGATGAGCTTGCAGGATGTCTTTTCGTTTGCAGAAGTATCGGCGTTTCTGACTCGCTGCAAAGAGCAGTTTTCCAATCCGGAATTTGTGGTAGAGCCAAAAATCGACGGGCTTTCTGTTTCGCTGGAATATACCAACGGTGTCTTCACCCGTGGCTCGACCCGTGGCGATGGATTTGTGGGGGAAGATGTCACCGAAAACCTGAAAACGATTCGTTCGATTCCGCTGCACTTGGAACATGCTCCGGCATTTTTAGAAGTGCGTGGAGAAGTTTATATGCCGAGAGAGCGGTTTTTGTCGCTGACGGAAGAGCAGGAACAGAACGGGGAAACGCCGTTCAAGAATCCACGAAATGCCGCCTCTGGTTCGCTGCGGCAGAAAGATGCGTCTGTGACGGCAAAGCGTGGCTTGGATATCCTGATTTTCAACGTCCAGCAGATTGACGGCGAAACGCTGACCACGCATCGGCAGTCTTTGGACTACCTGCGGCAGCTGGGCATGAAAACGGTACAGGCGACCGAACCGCTCACAACAGAATCGGAAGTTCTGGATGCCCTGCAGGCAGTCGGAGCAGAACGAACCGACTTGCCCTATGACATTGACGGCGTTGTGGTCAAGGTCAATGACTTTGCACAGCGGGAAGAGATGGGAGCAACGGCAAAAGTACCGAAGTGGGCAGTTGCCTATAAATTCCCGCCGGAAGAAAAAGAAACCAAGCTATTAGAAATTCTCAACAGCGTTGGCAGAACGGGTGTCATCACGCCAGTTGCCGTATTTGAACCGATTCGGCTGGCAGGCACAGACGTTTCCCGTGCAACGCTGCACAATCAGGATTTCATCACAGAAAAGGGCATTTGTCTGGGCGATACGATTATTGTGCGGAAAGCCGGAGAAATCATTCCGGAAGTGGTTCGCTCCGCCTCGCATTTGCCGGATGCTGTGCCGTATGAAATGCCGGAAGTTTGTCCGGTCTGCGGAACGAAAGCCGTTCGGGATGCGGAAGAAAGTGCTCTCCGCTGCCCGAATCCGGATTGTCCGGCACAGCTGCTGAAGCGGATGATTCACTTCGCCTCGAAAGATGCGATGAACATTGAAGGGCTGGGGGCACAGAATGTGCTTGCCCTCCAGACAGCCGGTTATCTGCACTCGGTTGCAGATTTATATAGATTGACCAAGGAACAGTTGCTGCAATTGGATCGGTTTGCGGAGAAATCCGCAGAAAATCTCTTGCAGGCAATTGCAAAATCCAAGCAAAATCCGCTGCCCCGTCTGATTTTCGGGCTGGGCATCCGCAACATCGGCTTGCAGGCAGCCAAGTTATTGTGCGATGCGTTCCCGTCCATGGATGCCATCATGCAGGCGACCGCAGAACAGATTGCGGAAATCGAAGGATTTGGAATGGTTATGGCGGAAAGTGTTGTGGCGGCTTTTCGAGAACCGCATATGCAACATCTGATTGCAGAGCTGCAAGCGTACGGCGTTCAGATGCAGCATACCAAAGCGGTGCAGACTGACCAGCGGTTTGCAAATCAGACCTTTGTCCTGACGGGCACGCTGCCAACGATGAAACGTGCCGAAGCAAAGGCATTGATTGAGCAGTTCGGCGGAAAAGTCAGCGGCAGCGTTTCCAAAAAGACCGCCTATGTGGTTGCCGGAGCAGAAGCCGGCAGTAAGTTGCAAAAAGCAGAGGAACTCGGGATTCCAATTTGGACAGAGCAAGACCTGCTTGCACATACAAAAGAAGAACCGGAAGCGTAAGTTTCCGGTTGGAAAGAAAGGACGTTTTATCCCATGAAAATTGATATTGCACACATTGCAAAGCTGTCACGGCTGCATTTTGAGCCGGAACAGATTGCAAAATTTGAGAAGGACATGGAGTCCATCGTGGCAATGGTGGATCATCTGCCGGATGTGAGCGATACCCTGACCGTAGACCCGAACAATGCAATGCGGCTGCGGGAAGATGTTGCAAAAGACCACAAGTTCAAGCGGGAAGAGATGCTTGCCAATGCCCCAGAGGTACAGGCAGGTTGTCTGGTCGTTCCGAAGACGGTAGAATAAAAATAAGGAGGCAAACGAAACCATGGAACTTTATGAACAGACAGCCGCCAAGCTGTCAGAAATGCTGCAAAACAAGGAATGCAGTGCAGTGGAACTCTGCCAATCGGTACAGGGACGCATTGCCGCAGTCGAAGACAAAGTGGGGGCTTATGTGACACAGTGTGAAGATGCACTGGCACAGGCAGAAGCCGTTGACCAGGCAAGAGCCGCAGGCGAAACCCTGCACCCGTTGGCTGGGATTCCAATCGGCATTAAAGACAATATTTCCACAAAGGGGTTACGGACAACGTGTGCATCCAAGATGCTGGCAGACTATGTTCCGCCGTTTGATGCAACCGTGATGCAGCCGATTCGGGCATCCAAGATGGTTATCACCGGCAAACTCAACATGGATGAATTTGCAATGGGTTCTTCGACAGAAACCTCTTACATCAAAAAGACCCACAATCCGCACAATCTGGACTGTGTACCGGGCGGTTCTTCCGGCGGTTCTGCAGCTGCGGTTGCAGCAGGCGAAGCCATTGTCACACTGGGTTCTGATACGGGTGGGTCGATTCGGCAGCCGTCCTCGTTCTGCGGAACAGTTGGTCTGAAGCCGACCTACGGCAGCGTTTCCCGATATGGTCTGGTTGCATTCGCATCTTCTCTCGACCAGATTGGGCCTATCGGCAAATCCGTCAAGGATGTGGCAATGCTGTACAGTCTGATTTGCGGACATGACAACATGGATGCAACATCTGCTTATCGGGATTATCCGGACTTTGCCGCTGCTTTGCAGGGCAGCAGTGTTGCAGGCTTGAAAATCGGTCTGCCGAAGGAATATTTCGGTGCTGGCATTGATGACACCGTAAAGGCTGCTGTGATGGATGCCGTTCATCAGCTGGAAGCAAACGGTGCAACGGTACAGGAAATCTCCCTGCCGAGCACGGAATATGCAGTCAATACCTATTATATCATTGCCTCTGCGGAAGCCTCTTCCAACCTGGCACGGTTTGACGGCGTGAAGTATGGCTATCGGGCAAAGAATTACGATGGCTTGACCGATATGTATGAACGCACCAGAAGCGAAGGCTTCGGCGATGAAGTAAAACGCCGGATTATGCTGGGCACATTCGTACTGAGTTCTGGTTTCTATGATGCTTATTATAAGAAGGCAAAGCTGGTGCAGCGGCAGATTGCACAGGAATTTGCAGCCGCATTCCAGCAGTGTGATATTATCATCACCCCGACCTATCCGACACCGGCATTCCGGCTGGGCGAACAGGTAGACGACCCTTTGAAGATGTACAGCGGCGATGTCTGCACCGTTCCGGTGAACATTGCAGGTTTGCCGGCAATCAGCGTTCCGTGTGGAAAGACTGCAAGCGGTCTGCCGATTGGCATGCAGATGATTGGTGCAAAGTTTGCAGAACAGACGCTGCTGCGGGCAGCAGATGCATATGAACAGCTGTGCGGTGGGTTTGTGTGCATCCCACAGACACTTTAAAGGAATCATCGAAAGGAGAACAAACATCCATGCAGGATTATGAAATGGTTGTCGGACTGGAAGTCCATGCGGAATTGAACACCGCCTCAAAGATTTATTGTAACTGCCGGAACGCATTCGGTCTGGAAGTGAATACACAGGTTTGCCCGATTTGTATGGGCATGCCGGGCACATTGCCGACCTTGAATGAAAAGGTTGTAGAATATGCGATTAAGATGGGTCATGCTATGAACTGCAAAATCAATGCAGTCAGCAAGCAGGACAGAAAGAACTACTTCTATCCAGACCTCCCGAAAGCATACCAGATTTCACAGGCAGAAGTTCCGCTTTGTGAAAACGGATACTTAGATATTATGGTAGACGGCGAAGAAAAGCGAATCGGCGTGACCAGAATCCACATTGAAGAAGATGCCGGAAAGCTGCTGCACGATGCTTCATTTTCAGGTTCTCTGGTAGACCTGAACCGTTGCGGCGTTCCGCTGATTGAAATCGTTTCCGAGCCGGATATCCGGAGCAGTGCCGAAGCAAAGGCATATCTGGAAACCATCAAGTCCATTTTGCAATACCTGAACATCTCTGACTGTAAGATGCAGGAAGGTTCAATTCGTTGCGACGTAAACGTATCGGTTCGGAAGAAGGGCAGCACAGAATTTGGAACACGCTGCGAAATGAAGAACGTCAACAGCTTTAGTGCTGCGGTTCGTGGTATCGAATACGAAGCAAAGCGGCAGATTGAAGTGCTGGAAGCAGGCGGAACGATTGCACAGGAAACCCGTCGGTGGGACGATGCTAAGGGCATGAACTACACCATGAGAAGCAAGGAAGATGCACAGGATTACCGGTATTTCCCAGAACCGGATTTGCTTTCCATCGTTGTGCCAGAAGAAAAGATTGCTGCCTTGAAGGCATCCATTCCGGAACTGCCGAACGCAAAGATTCGTCGGTATGTCAAGGATTTTGGACTTTCTCAGGTGGATGCAACCCTGATTGCAGAAGATTTGGAACGGTCTGCAATGTTTGATGCTTGCATTGACATTGGAACATGCAAGCCGAAGAGCATCAGCAACTGGATTTTGTCGGATATTGCGAAGTTCACCAACGATACGGGCAAGAAAATCAGTGAAACCCCGTTGACCCCGCAGCGTCTGACAGAATTGATTGTGCAGGTAGAAAAGGGGGTCATTTCCAACTCGTCCGCAAAGAAAGTTTTCCAGATTGTATTGGAAACGGGCAAAGAACCGCTTGCCATCATTGAAGAAAAGGGCATGGCACAGAATTCCGATACGGGATTCCTGGAACAGCTGGCAAAGGATGTTCTGGCAAACAATGAAAAGTCGGTCAACGACTATAAGAACGGCAAGACCAATGCACTGGGCTATCTGGTTGGTCAGTGTATGAAGGCATCCAAGGGCAAGGCAAATCCGGGCATTGTCAAGGAAATTGTCACCAAGATGCTGAGCGAATAAATCAAATAGTAACGCAACAAAAAAGCACCCGTCTGGCTGTCACACAGAACCAGATGGATGCTTTTGCTTATTTTCTGTTTTTGCTGGAAAATGTCGGAAAGAATCGGGATACAAAATCCGGCAGGGGAGCAGTGACGGTTTTCCCGTTCAGGTAAGCAAGACAGGAATCCGCCTCCGGATGAAATTGCAGCTGATAGGCACAAAGCAATTGATGTTTGAGGTGCAGCGATTCCTTTTTACGATGGTTGCCATATTTGGAGTCACCAGCGAGCGGAGCACCAATATGTGCCATATGGGCACGGATTTGATGGGTGCGTCCGGTGTGCAGGGTGATTTCTGCCAGACAAAGCCCGTTTTGCTGCTGCAACACCCGATATTCCGTGATGATTTCCCGATAGCCTGCTTTGGGATGGTCGGAAATGGTAACCGTATTCGTCTTTGCATCTTTCCAGTGGTAAGCGTGCAGGATGTCAGTTTGTTTCGGCGGTGTTGCAGTCAAAACACAGAGATAGGTCTTTTGGATACGGTTTTCCCGAATCAGGCGGTTCAGTTCCCGTAAGGTCGCAGCATCTTTCGCAGCCAATACCAAGCCCTCTGTGTTGCGGTCTAAGCGGTTGCAGATAGCAGGGGCAAAGCTCTGCTCCTGTTCGGGGTGGTAGTCGCCTTTCTGCTGTAAGTAGGCGTGTAAGTTGTCCACTAAGCAGTGGTCAGCGTGTCCGGCATCACTGTGCACCAGCATTCCAATGGGCTTATACAACACTAAAAGATGGGCATCCTCATAGCAGACGGAAAGCGATTCTGCATTGCCCTGCACGGACTTTTTCTCTGCTGCTGGGGCAGCAGGCTGTAGGCAGTCATCCGGCAGAAAAATCGCAATTTCATCGCCGGTTTGCAGGCGAGTTTCTCCGGTACAGCGTTTCCGGTTGACTTTGATTTGCTTTTTTCGGATGGCTTTATAGAGCAGGCTATTTGGCAGAGATGGCAGCATTTTTTTCAGAAAGCGGTCAAGTCGTTGGTCGCTGTCGTTGGGTTGAATCAGAAATGTTTTCATATACGATGATTTCGCAGCATTGCGAACTCCCTTCTAAAACTTCTATTTGAGTATACCATAAATGTGGGAAAAAGAAAAGGATTTTTTCGTATTTTTTAAAGAGGTGAGGACAAAATGACAGAAAAGGAAGAAACAGATGCCAAGCAAGCACCAAAGAAAAATCTCAATCAGGGACACCGCAGCCGCATGCGGAAACGTTACTTAACCTGCGGATTTTCGGGCTTTCAGGAGCATGAAATTTTAGAATTGCTGTTGTTTTATGCCCTGCCTCGTGTGAATACCAACCCCATTGCACACCAGCTACTGAAAGAATTTCACTCGCTGGCAGGTGTTCTGGATGCAGACCCCGTGGAACTGCAAAAAATCCCCGGTGTTCGGGAGCAGGCAGCCGTATTTCTGAACATGCTGCCGGAATTGTTTCGCTATTATCAGCTGAGCAAAGAAACCGAACAGGAAAACCGCAAACAATTGGAGATTGACCGAGCGTCATTCATGGCAACGCACTTGCAGCATCTGTATACAGGCGTGCAACGGGAACAAGTCGCTGTGTTGTTGCTGGACAACAGCCTGCAAATCATACAGGAGTGTTTTTTGTCGGAGGGTTCTGTGACCATATCCACGCTTTCCATTCGGAGCATCGCAGAACTAGCGTTCAAATATCAAGCAGCCTGCGTGATTCTGGCACACAATCACCCCGGCGGTTCTGCATCACCCTCGCAGGAAGATTGTTATGTGACCAAGCAGGTTTACACGGGCTTGCAATACTTGAATGTTGCATTGGAAGACCACTATATTATTGGAAAAAATGCTGTGATTTCCATGCGGGAACATGGTTTCTGGGAAACACTGTTATAAGCAGATTTCCGGAATGCCTTTATAAAAATAGGACAGACTTATGTCTGATTTTTTGTGGTATGCTAAGAGGCATGCAGCACAGGTTTTACAGGAGGTGGAACAGGATGTCCGAATTTCGATTACACGCACCCTATCAGCCAACGGGTGACCAGCCAGAGGCGATTGCAGAACTGGTGAACGGCATTCGAGCAGGCGACCATGAACAGACCCTGTTAGGGGTTACGGGTTCGGGAAAGACGTTTACCATTGCGAATGTCATCGCACAAGTCAACAAGCCAACGCTCGTTCTGGCACATAATAAAATTCTAGCCGCACAGCTCTGCTCCGAGTTCAAGGAATTTTTTCCGGAAAATGCGGTAGAATATTTTGTCAGCTATTATGACTATTACCAGCCGGAGGCATATGTACCGAGTACCGATAGCTATATTGAAAAAGATTCTTCCATCAATGATGAAATTGATAAGCTGCGGCATTCTGCCACAACTGCACTGGCAGAACGGCGAGATGTTATCATTGTTGCGAGTGTATCCTGTATCTATTCACTGGGCAGTCCGGAGGAATACCGTTCGATGGTAGTTTCGGTGCGAAAAGGTATGGAGAAGCCACGGGAACAGCTGCTGAAAGAACTGGTTGCGATTCAGTACGAGCGGAACGACGTGCAGTTTGTCCGGAACAAGTTCCGAGTACGGGGCGATGTTGTGGAGATTTTCCCATCCAACTCCAATCACACTGCCATTCGGGTGGAATATTTCGGCGATGAGATTGACCGCATCTGTGAAGTGGATACCGTGACAGGAAATGTTACTGCAACGCTACAGCACGCAGCCATTTTTCCGGCATCGCATTATGTTGTCAGCGGCGAGCATGTCGAGCAGGCGATTTCTGAAATTGAAACAGAGTTACAAGAACGGGTGGCATATTTTGAAGCGAATCATCGACTGATTGAAGCCCAGCGAATCGCCCAGCGGACGCATTACGACATGGAAATGCTGCGAGAAATCGGCTTTTGCAGCGGCATTGAAAACTATTCCCGTATCTTAGCCGGAAGACCTGCCGGAAGTGTCCCGTATACGCTGTTAGACCACTTCCCGAACGATTTTCTGCTGGTCGTGGATGAAAGTCATGTGACCCTGCCGCAGGTACGGGCGATGTCTGCCGGCGACCATGCCCGAAAGGAAACGCTTGTGGACTATGGTTTCCGGCTGCCGAGTGCATTCGATAATCGCCCCCTGAATTTTGACGAATTCTATGAGCGAATACCGCAAGCCATCTATGTCAGTGCAACGCCGGGCGAGTTTGAAAAGCAGCATTCTTCTGCCATCGTGGAACAGGTGATTCGTCCGACCGGACTATTAGACCCGATGATTAGCGTTCGTCCGGTATCCGGACAAATTGAAGACTTGTATTCCGAGATTCAAAAGCGAGTGGAGCGGAACGAACGGGTTTTGATTACCACGCTCACCAAGAAGATGGCGGAGGACTTGACTGCCTATTTGGAGAAGCTGTCTGTACGGGTGCAGTATCTGCATCACGATGTGGACACTGTAAAGCGAATGGAAATTATCCGAGATTTGCGGCTGGGAAATTTTGATGTGCTGGTGGGCATCAACCTGCTGCGAGAGGGCTTAGACATTCCGGAAGTTTCGCTGGTTGCAATTCTGGATGCCGATAAAGAGGGCTTTTTGCGGAGTGAAACGGCACTGATTCAGACGATTGGACGGGCAGCCCGAAACGCAAACGGCATGGTCATTTTGTATGCAGATGAAGTGACTGGCTCGATGGAACGGGCAATCACAGAAACCGAACGCCGCCGGAAGAAACAGATGGCATATAATACCGCCCATCACATCACGCCAAAGACGATTACGAAAGCGGTTCGGGATGTCATTGAAATTTCGACCAAGGAAGAAGTCGAAGAGCAGACGGCTGCTCCAAAGATGACGGAACAGGAACGCAAGGCACTGATGGAAACCTTGACGGCACAGATGAAAGAAGCCGCAAAGCTGCTGGAATTTGAACACGCTGCGTATTTGCGAGATAAAATTCAGGAATTGAGGGGGAAGAAAGCATGATAGACCGCATTCGGGTGCGAGGTGCAAGAGCCAACAATTTAAAGAACATTGATGTGGATTTGCCAAGAGATGCGTTAGTGGTAATGACAGGGCTTTCCGGTTCGGGGAAGTCCTCCCTTGCCTTTGATACGATTTTTGCAGACGGTCAGCGGCGGTATATGGAAAGCCTGTCGTCCTATGCACGGCAGTTTCTGGGACAGATGGAAAAGCCGGATGTAGACAGCATTGAGGGCTTGTCGCCGGCGATTTCCATCGACCAGAAAACCACCTCGAAGAACCCTCGTTCTACCGTGGGAACAGTCACAGAAATCTATGATTATTTGCGGTTGCTGTATGCACGGATTGGCATTCCGCATTGTCCGATTTGCGGGCGGGAAATTCGTCAGCAGAGCATTGATGAAATGGTAGACCGGGTGTTGTCGCTGGAAGAAGGTACACGGATTCAGCTGTTAGCACCGATTATTCGTGGCAAAAAGGGACAGCATACCAAAGAACTGGAAAAGGCACGCCGTTCCGGTTATGTGCGAGTGAAGATTGACGATAGCTTGTATGATTTATCAGAAACCATCACGCTGGACAAAAACAAGAAGCATACCATTGAAATCGTAGTAGACCGACTGGTGGTTAAAGAGGGCATTCGTTCCCGTCTGACAGATAGCTTGGAAACCGTCTTTTCCCTGACGGGCAGCCTGGCAGCAGTAGAAATCATGGGGAAAGAAACATGGCTGTTTTCGCAGAAATATGCCTGTCCGGAACATAATATTTCCATCGAAGAGCTGACCCCTCGGATGTTTTCGTTCAACAACCCCTATGGGGCTTGCGAAAATTGTACAGGGCTGGGCGTTTTCCAGAAAGTTGACCCGGATTTGATTGTCCCGAATGTAGATTTGAGCATTGCACAGGGAGCAATCAAAGCCCCTGGTTGGAACAGCCTCGATGATAATTCCATTGCCATGATGTATTATCAGGCGGTTGCAGAGAGCGAGCATGTTTCCCTCGATACACCCGTGAAAGATTTGCCCGACCATGCAATGAAGTCATTCTTATATGGAACGACCAAGGAATTATTTTTGCACCGCATCCAAGAAAACGGAAAAAGTACAGGTTATCGGGCAGCGTTTGAGGGAGTCATTCCCAATTTGGAACGCCGTGCAAGGGAAGGCTCTGAGTGGGCAAAGGCAGAGATTTCCGCCTATATGTCTGCTGTCCCGTGTCCGGTCTGCCATGGAAAGCGACTGAAGAAAGAAGTGCTGGGCGTAACGGTTGGCGGACTGAACATCATGGAACTGACCGACCTTTCCATTACAGAGAGCCTGCAATTTTTTGAAACGCTTTCCCTGACGGAGCAGGAACAGAAGATTGCCATGCAGATTTTGAAAGAAATCAAGGAACGGCTGGGTTTCCTGAAAAATGTCGGGCTGGAATACCTGACACTCTCCCGAACAGCCGGCACGCTTTCCGGCGGAGAAAGTCAGCGGATTCGGTTGGCAACGCAGATTGGCTCGTATCTGATGGGCGTTCTGTATATTTTGGATGAGCCGAGCATTGGCTTGCATCAGCGGGACAATGATAAATTGATTGCAACCTTGAAACGGCTGCGGGATTTGGGCAATACGCTAATTGTGGTCGAGCATGACGATGATACGATTTTAGCGGCAGATTATGTCGTAGACATCGGTCCTGGAGCAGGCGTGAACGGCGGTAACGTCGTCTATTCCGGCGATGTTGCCGGACTGTTAGCGTGTGAAGATTCCATCACGGGGCAGTATCTCAGCGGAAAGAAACAAATTGCCGTTCCGGAACACCGGAGAGCCGGAAACGGGAATTTCCTGACCGTAATTGGAGCGGCGGAACACAACTTGAAGAACATCACCGTTTCAATTCCGTTGGGGACGTTTACCTGTGTGACAGGGGTTTCCGGTTCAGGGAAGTCCTCGCTGGTGAATGAGATTATTTATAAGCATTTGGCAGCAAAGCTGAACCGAACCCGTGTCCGTGCCGGAGCATTTGAACGGATGGAAGGGCTGGAATATCTGGACAAAGTCATCAACATTGACCAGTCGCCAATCGGCAGAACGCCTCGTTCCAATCCGGCAACCTATACGGGCGTATTCACAGACATTCGGGAGCTGTTTGCCAAGACGAACGATGCCAAGACAAAGGGGTACACCGCAGGGCGGTTTTCTTTTAACATCAAGGGCGGACGCTGTGAAGCGTGTCAGGGCGATGGCATCTTGAAAATCGAGATGCACTTTTTGCCGGATGTCTACGTCCCCTGTGAAGTCTGCAAGGGTAAGCGATATAATCGGGAAACCCTCGAGGTGAAGTATCGGGGGAAGTCGATTTATGACGTGCTGGAAATGACCGTGGATGAAGGCGTTGTCTTTTTTGAACAGCATCCAAAGATTTTCCGGAAGCTAAAAATGCTGCAAGAGGTCGGGCTGGGCTATATTAAAATCGGGCAGCCGGCAACCACGCTTTCCGGTGGGGAAGCACAGCGTGTGAAACTCTCTACAGAGTTGGCAAAGCGTCCAACGGGCAGAACGATTTATATTTTAGATGAGCCGACCACTGGACTGCACACGGCAGATGTGCACCGTTTGATTGATGTGTTGCAGCGGCTGACCGATGCCGGAAATACCGTGCTCGTGATTGAACACAATCTGAATGTGATTAAAGTTGCAGATTATCTCATTGATTTGGGAAAAGAGGGCGGAACGGCAGGCGGAACGCTGGTTGTCAGCGGAACGCCGGAGGAAGTCGCAGCCTGTGCCGATTCCTATACAGGCAACTATCTGAAAGCATATCTTTAAAAAAGGAGTCTGACCATGATACGAGAAATTGTAACCGACCCGTTTTTCCTCAGCCAGAAATCCGAGCCAGCCACCAAGCAAGACCAGCAGGTGATACAAGATTTATTGGATACGATTCATGCCCATGCAGACCACTGTGTCGGCATGGCAGATTGGCGTGCGAAAGACAATTTTAGTGGCACAGATTGGGGCAACCTATCAGATTCTCATCAACCCCATCATCATTGACCATTCCAAGCAGAGTTATGAAACAGAGGAAGGCTGTCTGTCCCTGACGGGGCAACGACCTGTCCAGCGGTATCCCATGATTGTTGTGGAATATCTAGACCGGCATTTCAAAAAGAAAAAGCAGATTTTCCGAGATTTTGAAGCACAAATCATTCAACACGAAATTGACCACTTTTCCGGTATCCTGATTTGACCGACAGAAACAGATCAGTAAAGCAAAAAAGAGTCTGCGTGAGCAGGCTCTTTTTTCATCTAAGCAATGCTTTTCAATCTTCCTCGCAGACATCCAGTTCACTGGCACACTGCAATTCTGGATAGCCCCATTGCCGCAGAACTTCATAGGTTGCAATGGCGACGGAGTTCGAGAGGTTCAGGCTTCGCAGCGTGTGCCGCATCGGAATGCGAACGCACTGGTTTGCATGGGCGTGCAGGAGCGGTTCTGGCAGTCCTTTGTCCTCCCGTCCAAAGATGAGATACACGCTGTCCAACTCGGTGTAAATCGCATCGCTGTGGACGTGTTTGCCTTTGGTGGTGAAGAAATAGAACTGGTCTTGTTCGTCCGCATGTTTTGCGACAAAGTCCGCCCAATCATCATAATACGTAATATCCAGCTTGTGCCAATAGTCCAAACCGGCACGCTTTAAGTGCTTGTCCGTGACAGTGAAGCCCATCGGCTGAACAAGGTGCAGGGAAGCACCGGTTACCGCACAGGTTCTTGCAATATTTCCGGTATTCTGGGGAATTTGTGGTTCTACCAATACAATTTTCAATTGTTTCATCAACGACAAAATCCTTCCTTTTTACAAAAAAAGCTGCCCCCTGTCGTATAATTTGCAACGAACGGTGGAATCCTATTTCCAGTTTCGCAGGAGAGGAGGCAGCTTGTATGAATCTGAAATCTGTTGTACGGGGCGTTGGCGTTGGAACAGCCGTTGGAACGGCTTGCTATTTGCTTTCCAAAGCCACATCCCGCCAGAAGCATGATATTCGGAAGAACGCAAACAAGGCGATGAAAGCCGTTGGCTGTGTTCTGGACGATATCGGTTCGTTAATGTTCTGAACAGTCCTCCGGATGGTGTTTGCGATACGCAAGATAACTCTCTAAGATGATGGTTGCTGCAACCGTATCCACGACCGCTTTTCTTTTTTTGCCACGGGTATTGGTTTGATTCAAATACTGGTGGGCGGTGACGGTTGTGCTGCGTTCATCCCAAAGCACCGTTGGAAGATTTGTTTTTTCTTTCAGGCATGCGGCGAACTGCTGGCAGCGTTCTGCTCGTTCGCCGATTGTGCCGTTCATATTTTTGGGATAGCCAACGACAATACATGCTGCACGCCGTTCTTTTGCGGCGGCTGCGACTTTTTCCACACAGGTGTCAAAGTCTGTTTCTGCAATCGTTCCGACTGGAGAAGCCAGCAGTTCCGAGCGGTCACAGATGGCAAGTCCGGTTCTGGCTTCGCCAAAGTCTACGCCTAAAATAATCATCTCAGTCCCTCCGGCTTACCACGGCTTTACAGCACCGATGAGTTCTTTTACATCTGCAATGTGCTGTTCTTCGAGCAGTGCCTGCAATTCTTCGACAATGCGAACGGGTGCATAGGGGTCAGTAAAGATGGCAGCCCCCACCTGTACCGCACTTGCTCCAGCCAGCATCATTTCCATGGCAGCTGCACCGCTGTCCACGCCGCCCATACCGATGACTGGAATGGAAACGGCATTGGAAACCTGCCATACCATCCGAACCGCAATCGGAAAGACGGCTGGGCCAGACATTCCGCCGACATTGTTCCGCAGAATCGGACGCTTGGAACGGATGTCAATCCGCATGCCCAACAGGGTATTGATGAGGGAAACGGCATCTGCTCCGGCTGCTTCCACTGCCTTTGCAATTTCGGTGATATCGGTTACATTGGGAGAGAGCTTGACCACCAGCGGCTTTTTGGTTGCCTGCCGAACAGCCGCAGTAATGCGTTCCGCAGAGTCGCAGTGTACGCCGAACGCAGCACCGCCCTTTTTCACGTTCGGGCAGGAGATGTTCAGTTCAATCATGTGCACATCGGTCTGGTCGAGCCGTTCTGCAATCGTCACACATTCTTCAATGGTCGAGCCGGCAATGTTGGCAAGAATTACCGTGTCCTTGGTCAGCAGGTACGGCAGTTCCCGTTCAATAAAGGCATCAATGCCCGGATTCTGCAAGCCGACAGAGTTCAGCATGCCGGACGGTGTTTCTGCAATTCGAGGGGAAGGGTTGCCCGGACGGGGCGTAATGGTCGTTCCCTTGGTGGCGATACCGCCTAATTTGGAAAGCGGAAACAGTTCTTCATATTCGTGTCCGTATCCGAATACACCGGAAGCCGGAATAATTGGATTTTTAAACGGAACACCCGCTACTTGAACAGATAAATCGGTCATTCCCAAACAACCTCCTTTGCAGAAAATACAGGGCCATCTTTACAAACATGAGCGGAAACGGGTTTTCCCTCTCGTTCCAGCTTGCAGGCACAGACCAGACACGCACCAATGCCGCAGCCCATGCGTTCTTCGAGCGAAACTTCACAGAACACATCCGCAGTGTTGGCAAGGTTCGCAATTGCACGGAGCATCGGCTTCGGGCCGCAGGCATAAACGGCATCAATCTGCTGGGTTTGCAGCAGTTCTTGCAGCGGTTCTGTGACCAGTCCGTGCCGTCCGACCGTTCCGTTATCGGTGCAGAGAATCGTTTCTGCACCAGCAGCCTGAAACGCCTCTTGTAAGATGACAAATTCCGCACTGCGGAAGCCGCTGATAACGGTTGCACGTTCCTGATAATACTGAGCCAGTGGGAGCATCGGCGGATTTCCGATACCGCCGCCCAGCAGAACCACCCGTTTTGCATCCGGCAGCAGGGTGAAGCCATGTCCCAGAGGGCCAAGCACGTCCATGCAGTCGCCGACATTGCAGGCTGCGAGGGTTTCTGTTCCGCTGCCCTTTAATTCAAAGACGATGCAAATCGTGCCCTTTTCCTTGTCAATGCCGCAAAGAGAAATCGGGCGGCGTAAGGTGTGGCCGACTGGAAGAATGTGGACGAACTGCCCCGGCTGGGCAGCCGCTGCGATTTCCGGACAGAGAATAACATATTGCACCATATTCTTTGCCAGAATCTTCTTTTCTAACACAGGATAGCGACCCTGTAAGTAATGCATAGAAAAACGCCTCCTTTTTTGGAAATGCGGATAGGAAAGACCCTATCCGCATTTTTTCACGTTGGATAATTCAGTGGAAATGAGTTAGATTTTTGTGATGTCAACCAGTTCCACATCATCAATGCTTCTGCCGGATTCCAGAATCTTGGACAGAGCCGAAGCAGTGTCGATGGCAGTCAGGCAGCAGATGGAGCGTTCTACAGACTTTCTCCGCATCTTAACGCTATCTCTTGCCGGCATTCTGCCTTTTTCGGAAGTGGAAATCATATAGTGAATCTTACCGCTTTCCAGCAGGGTAATGGTGTTTGGTTCGCCCTCAGAAATCTTCCGAACCAGATTGGTTGCAATCATGTTGTGGTTCAGAACATTTGCTGTACCGCTTGTGCCGTACAGTTCAAAGCCCATCCGTGAGAACCGATCTGCAATCGGGATGATTTCCTGCTTGTCGGAATCCCGAACGGAAATCAGCACGCCGCCTTCTTTCTTGAGGTCGTATCCGGCAGCAATCAAGCCCTTCAGCAGAGCATCTTCAAAGGTTCTGCCAATGCCCAGGCATTCACCAGTGGACTTCATTTCCGGCCCTAACATAGTATCCACATCCTGCAGCTTTTCAAAGCTAAAGACAGGAACTTTGACAGCAACATAGTCGCCGGACGGATACAGACCGCTTTCATAGCCGAGGCTCTTCAGGGTTTCGCCCAGCATGATTTTTGTTGCGAGGTCGACCATCGGGATACCCGTTACCTTGCTGATATACGGAACGGTTCTGGAAGAACGAGGGTTTACTTCGATGACATAAACTTCATTGTTATAAACCACGTACTGAATGTTGATCAAGCCAACTGCGTGCAGTTCCTTTGCCAGCAAGCCGGTGTATCGTACGATGGTATCGGTCACTTTCTGGTTCAGGTTCTGAGCCGGATAGATGGAGATGGAGTCACCGGAGTGGATACCTGCACGTTCGACGTGTTCCATAATACCCGGAATGAGGAAGTCTGTTCCATCGCAGATGGCATCGACTTCAACTTCAGTACCCATCATATACTTATCAATCAGAACCGGATTTTCAATCATGTGGCTCATGATAATTGCCATGTATTCGACAATATCCTTATCGGAATGTGCAATAATCATATTCTGACCGCCGAGGACATAGGACGGACGCATCAGAACCGGATAACCCAGCTGTTTTGCAGCAGCCAATGCTTCTTCGGTGTTCATAACGGTCAAGCCAGCCGGACGAGGAATGTTGCACTTTGCAAGCAGTTCGTCGAACCGTTCTCTGTCTTCTGCTGCATCAATATCATCTGCGGTTGTACCCAGAATCTTCACGCCCATGTCAGACAGATACCGTGTCAGGTTGATGGCAGTCTGTCCGCCGAACTGAACGACAACGCCATACGGCTGTTCGGTCTGTACGATGTTGGCAACGTCTTCCTTGGTCAGCGGGTCGAAATACAGACGGTCGCCGGTATCGAAGTCGGTGGAAACGGTTTCCGGATTGTTGTTGCAGATAATGGCTTCATAGCCCATTTCTTTCAGTGTCCATACACAGTGTACGGAGCAGTAGTCAAATTCGATCCCCTGACCAATTCGAATCGGGCCAGAACCGAATACGATGACTTTCTTCTTGCCGGAAGCCGTCCGTTCCATGAACTGGAGGGCTTCGTTTTCTTCATCATAGGTGGAATAGAAGTAAGGGGTTTCTGCTTTAAATTCGCCGGCACAGGTATCAACCATCTTATAAACAGCATGCTGATGCATCGGGCACTTCTGACCGGACATCCGTTCGATGGTGCTGTCCAGATAGCCGTATTGTTTTGCCAGCTTGTACTTCTGTTCGGTGAGCGTTCCGTCTGCCAGCCACTGTTCGAGGTGTACCAGATTCAGCAGCTTGTTCAAGAACCAGCAGTCAATCATGGTCTTTTCGTGCAGTTCTTCGACGGTCACGCCACGCTTCAGGGCTTCAAATACTTGGAATGCCCGTTCATCATCGACCACCTTCAGGTGTTCCATGATTTCATCCAGCGACATCTTTGCATATTTCTTCATGTTCATGGAGTCAACGCCCAATTCAATAGAACGAACTGCCTTCATGATTGCCTGTTCAAAGCTCGTACCGATTGCCATGACTTCACCGGTTGCCTTCATCTGAGTACCCAGTGTCCGCTTTGCATAGACAAATTTATCAAATGCCCACTTCGGATATTTTACAACGACATAGTCCAGAGCCGGTTCAAAGCAAGCGTAAGTCTTGCCGGTTACCTGGTTGATGATTTCATCCAGCGTGTACCCGATGGCAATTCTGGTTGCAACCTTTGCAATCGGGTAACCGGTTGCCTTAGAAGCCAGTGCAGAAGAACGGGATACACGTGGATTTACTTCGATAACTGCATACTGCATGCTGGTTGGATGCAGAGCAAATTGACAGTTGCAGCCGCCCTCTACCTTCAATTCAGAGATGATGTTGATGGCAGCGGTTCTCAGCATCTGGTATTCCCGGTCGGTCAGGGTGACTGCCGGAGCGATAACGATGCTGTCGCCGGTATGAATGCCGACTGGGTCGAAGTTTTCCATGGAGCAGACGGTAATGACGTTGCCCTTGCGGTCACGAATAACTTCAAATTCAATTTCTTTCCAGCCGCTGATACACTTTTCAATCAGAACCTGTGTGATTGGGGAGAGCCGCAGACCGTTCTTGCAGATGTCACGGAGCATTTCTTCGTTGTCTGCAATCCCGCCGCCTGTACCGCCGAGGGTGAATGCCGGACGAACGATAACCGGATAGTGAATTTCTTTTGCAAAGTCAACCGCATCTTCTACGGTTTCAACAACCTTAGACGGGATACATGGCTGATTGATTTTTTCCATGGTGTCCTTGAATGCCTGACGGTCTTCTGCCTTGTGGATGGTGAGCGGGTCAGCCCCCAGCAGTTTGACACCGTTTGCTTCCAGGAAGCCTTCTTCTGCCAGCTGCATGGAGAGGGTCAAGCCTGTCTGACCGCCCATGGTGGAGAGCAGGCTGTCCGGCTTTTCAATTTGGATAATCCGCTTTACAACGTCCAAGGTCAACGGTTCAATATAAACCTTGTCTGCCATTGCCTTGTCGGTCATGATGGTTGCAGGGTTGGAGTTGATGAGTACAACTTCAATGCCCTCCTGCTTCAATGCACGGCAAGCCTGTGTGCCGGCATAGTCAAATTCGGCTGCCTGTCCGATGATAATCGGGCCAGAACCAATTACGAGTACCTTTTTTATATCGCTTCTCAATGGCATGGTTACATTTTCTCCTTTTCCATTCCAGCAAGGAATTCATCAAACAAGTATGCAGTATCCAACGGGCCGCCGTGTGCTTCCGGATGGAACTGTACGGTAAAGGCGTTGATTTTATGATACCGAATACCTTCACAGGTGTGGTCGTTGGCGTTGACGTGGGAAACCGTTCCGATGGACGGGTCTAAGCTGTCGCCAACAACGGCATAGCCGTGGTTCTGGCTGGTAACATAGGTACGGCCGCTTTGCAGGTCGATAACCGGCTGGTTTGCACCACGGTGACCGTACTTCAGCTTTTCAGTGCGAGCACCCTGTGAAAGAGCCAGCAGCTGATGTCCCAAACAGATACCGAAAATCGGAATGCCCAGTTCTGCAACTGCACGCACATTGTCGATGACTGCCTGATTTTCGGTCGGGTCGCCAGGGCCATTCGACAGCATGATGCCGTCCGGAGCCATTGCCTTGACTTCTTCTGCACTGGTCAGAGCCGGCAGAACGGTGACCTCACATCCACGGGCAACCAGTTCATTCCGGATGTTCCGCTTGTAGCCGAAGTCGAACAGTGCCACCCGATATTTCGGGTTCGGGTTGCTGTAGACACGCTTCTTGTCGCCTGTAACAGAGCAAATCGCATTCTTAACGGTGTAAGCACGAATCTGTTCCAGCAGAGCATCTTTCTGTGCATAGACATCTTCCGTCGTAATTGCACCGTTCATGACACCGTATTCCCGAATCTTTCGGGTCAGGCTACGGGTATCAATGCTGTGAATGCCGATGATGTTCTGTTCTTCCAAGAACGAATTCACATCGCCTTCCATCCGGAAATTGGATGGAGTATTGCACCATTCCCGTACGATATAGCCACGGATATAGGAGCGGTCAGATTCGTTGTCTGCTTCGTTCACGCCGTAGTTTCCAATCAGCGGAAATGTCTGGATAACCAGCTGCCCGTAATAGCTCGGGTCGGTCATGGTTTCCTGATAGGCAGTCATACCCGTCGTAAATACGACTTCTCCGATTGCCGTTCCCTTGACACCAAAATGAATGCCCTCTAAAATCGTACCGTCTGCAAGCAGGAGATACGCTTTCTCTCCTTGATTAAACAAAGACATAGTATAATAGTCCTTTCCAAAAGTTATTGAATATGGCTGCACAAATCTTCCCGCATCCGAATGGCTTCCCGACGAGCAGCACCAGCAAAATCTTCTGCCGGACAATCTGCTTCTTTCTGATAAGCACACATGATTCCACGGGAGGAATTGACAATTGCACCAAGACCATTCTGGTCAAACGCTGCTGCGACACCGGCAGCACCGCCGCCCTGTGCCCCGTAACCCGGCACGAGGAAGAACGTATGCGGCAGGCGGACACGCAGTTCCTTGAGCTGTTCCGGATAGGTTGCACCGACAACCGCACCGACTGCGGAATAGCCGGATGCACCGATTTGTTCCGCACCCCAAGTTTCGCACATATCGCCCATGACATCATAAACGGTATTTTCGCCGATTTTCTGGTCTTGCAGTTCGCCGCTGGACGGGTTGGAAGTCTTGACCAGAACGAAGATACCCTTGTCCCGTTCTGCACAGATATCCAGCAGCGGACGGATGCCGTCTGTGCCGAGATAGCCGTTGACGGTCAGAGCATCTGCTCCGAACGGTTCTAAGGTTTCTGTTCCAACGGTCACACTGCCAAGGTGAGCGGTTGCATATGCCTGCATAGTTGCACCGATGTCATTCCGCTTGCCGTCAGTGATGACGAATAAGTGTTTGCTCTGTGCATAAGCGATGGTTTCCGCCAGCACCCGAACGCCCTCGTATCCGTACATTTCATAGTAAGCAGCCTGTGGCTTGATGGCTGGAACGACATCTGCAAGGGCATCAATCAAGGCAAAGTTAAATTCCTTGATGGCGTTTGCAGCTGCCTTTAAGGTCATGCCATCCGCAGCAAAGTGCTTTTCACGGATGAATGCCGGTACATAGTCCAGCTTTGGGTCTAAACCGGCAACGGAAGGGTTACCGGTTTCCTGAATGCGTTTGATCAATCTGTCAAATGCCATTATCGTTCGTTCCTTTCTATTTTAATCCTTGTCCCGATAGCGAATGACTCCATCGGTCATCGTCAAAACGGCCTTTCCACGGAACTGCATCTGCTTGAATACTGCATTGCGAGCCTTGGAGTGCAGCTTGTTCGGGTCAACGATCCATTCCTTGTTTAAATCGACCAGCGTCAAGTTCGCTGGTGCACCTGCTTCGAGGGTCTGCTTTGGCAGGTGGAGAATTTCTCTCGGGCGGTCTGCCATCAGCCGGACAATATCCGGCAGTGTCAGCAGATTCTGATGATAGAGCGTCAGCGTTGCAGCCAGAGAAGTTTCCATACCAATGACACCATTGGGTGCGTGGTAGAAATCGCTTTTTTCTTCCGGTGTGTGCGGAGCGTGGTCGGTGACAATACAATCAATTGTCCCATCCAGAACACCTTCCAGAACGGCTTTCCGGTCTTCTTCCGTCCGCAACGGTGGGCTCATCCGGTAATCGGCATCTTTCGACAGCACCTTTTCTTCGGTCAGCAGGAAATAATGTGGGCAAGTTTCGCAGGTGACCGCAATGCCTTCCCGCTTTGCCAGCCGGACAATTTCCACGCTGCCCTTTGTGCTGACGTGTGCGATGTGAATCGAACCATGCACCGAGCCAGCCAGAATGATTTCTCTGGCAGTAATATAGTCCTCAGAAGCTCTGTCCATGCCCTGTACCTGTAACTGTTCGGAAACAGCACCCTTGTTGACGATACCGCCGTGAATAATGGAGAGGTCTTCACAGTGGGAAATCACTGGCAGGTGCAAATCCCGTGCCTGTTCCAGAGCCAGCCGCATTTGTTCGGCATTCTCTACCGGTCTGCCATCGTCAGAAATCGCACAGATACCAGCCTGCATGAGAGCCGGATAATCACAGAGCGATTCGCCTTTCATGCCGTTGGTAATGCAGCCGATGGGGTGTACCTTGATGCCCGTTGGAGCGGCTTTGTCTAAAATATACTGAACCGTTTCGGGGGTGTCGATGGTGGGCTTGGTGTTTGGCATGCAAGCAACATCCGTCACACCGCCAGCCAAGGCAGCGGCTGCACCCGTCAGAATATCTTCTTTTTGGGTAAAGCCCGGATCTCGCAAGTGTACGTGCATATCGAACAAGCCCGGGAAAATGGTCAAGCCCTTTGCTGGGATTACCACATCTGCGGCATCCTGCAAAGTACCTGCCGGAGCACGTTTTGCAATGATACCATCTTGAATCAGAAAATCGCTGGAAATGCCGTAAGCATCCGTTGCATGCTGTAATAAAATCGTCTGCATAGGTTGCACCGTCCTCTCAGTCAATGAATGGTGGGGGAAAACCGGATGATTAAAAAATAGTGACACAGTCCGCATCGTCCAATTCGTTGACAGAAACCTTCACGGTTTCCGTCTGTGCAGTCGGGAGGTTCTTCCCAACATAGTCCGGACGGATGGGCAATTCCCGATGGCCACGGTCAATCAGCACCGCAAGCTGAATGCTGGTGGGTCTGCCCCGTTCCAGAACGGCATCCATGGCAGCACGGCAGCTTCTGCCCGTATAAAGGACATCATCCACCAAAATGATTTTTTTATCCTGTACAGAAAAATCAATTTTTGTTTTTTCTGCGTGATTGGGGACAACCTTATCATCCCGATAGGTGGTAATATCCAACGCACCGAGTTCCACCTGCCGGTGTTCCAGTTCTGCAATGCGTTCCACAATGCGTTCCGCCAAGATCACGCCTCTGGAATAAATGCCAATCACAGCAAGCTGGTCTGCACCGTGGTTGCGTTCGAGAATCTCATAGGTGATGCGGGTAATCGCACGCTGGATGGCGGATGCATCCATAATGGTTTTCAAAGTGGGAGTTCCTCCTTCCTGTCAATGGATTTTTGCACACAAAAAAACGCTGCCTCATCCTTGGACGAGTCAGCGTGCTTTTCCTGCAAATGGTTGCAATGAGGGCTGAAAAATGAGATTGTAGCCGCAAGGGGGTACAATCTGCCGCAAGCTTGAAACGCCTTTTCGACCTCTCTGGATCGACTTAAAGGAATTTATTGTTGTTATTATACCACAAAATCGATAGATTGTCAATCGTATTTCGGAAAAGGTGTCGAAATTTCTGAAAAAAGTCGGACGAAGTGCAGAGAAAGCAGGGAAATGGAACAAAAAGCGAATTTCAGACGGTTTTCTTTTTTGGCTTTTTTGAGAAAAAAGCAGAAGAAAGAAAAGTGGTTAGTGCTGACTAACTGTTGAAAAACGGCGTTTTTGTTTCGAAAGAAAGTTTGACAAAAAAATAACGATTTGAGATTGACAAAAAAATAACAATGTGGTATAATAACAGCAGAAACCGGAAAAACTGGTTTTTGAAAATCAATTGATAGGAGATTTGCATATGACGGAAAAAACAGAACAGATGACGGTCGGTCTGGTCGACACTGTACCGGCACTGGAAGAGAAATTGGCAGCCCTTCGGACAGCACAGGCAAAATTCGCTACCTATACACAGGAACAGGTAGACTGTATTTTCCGTGCAGCGGCATTGGCAGCCAATCAGGCACGCATTCCGCTGGCAAAGATGGCAGTGGCAGAAACTGGCATGGGCGTTGTGGAAGACAAGGTCATCAAGAATAACTATGCAGCGGAATATATCTATAACGCTTACAAGGATACCAAGACTTGCGGTGTCGTAGAAGAAGACAAGGCATTCGGAACAAAGCGGATTGCAGAACCAATCGGTGTGATTGCAGCCGTAATTCCGACCACAAACCCAACTTCTACCGCCATTTTCAAGACTTTGATTAGTTTAAAAACCAGAAATGCAGTTTTGATTTCTCCGCACCCACGGGCAAAGAAGTCCACCATTGCAGCTGCAAAAATCGTATTGGATGCAGCCGTTGCAGCAGGTGCACCAAAGGACATCATCGGCTGGATTGATGTGCCGTCGTTGGAACTGACCAACACCCTGATGCAGGAAGCAGACCTGATTCTGGCAACGGGTGGCCCAGGCATGGTAAGAGCTGCTTACTCCAGCGGAAAGCCAGCACTCGGCGTTGGTGCAGGAAACACACCAGCAGTCATTGACAAGACCGCAGATATTCTGCTGGCAGTCAACTCCATCGTGCATTCCAAGACCTTTGATAATGGTATGATTTGTGCGTCTGAACAGTCTGTAATTGTAGACGACAGCATTTATGATCAGGTCAAGGCAGAATTTATCAAGACAGGCTGCTATGTCCTGACACCGGAAGAAACCGAAAAGGTAAGAAAGACCATTTTAATCAATGGGGCTTTGAATAGTAAAATCGTTGGACAGCCGGCAGCAAAGATTGCCGAGCTGGCAGGCGTTACCGTTGACCCACGGACAAAGGTTCTGATTGGGGAAGTGGAATCCGTCGATTTAGAAGAAGAATTTGCACATGAAAAGCTGTCGCCCGTTCTGGCAATGTACCATGCGGCAGATTTTGCAGATGCCCTGAACAAGGCAGACCAGCTGGTACAGGATGGTGGCTATGGTCACACTGCTTCTCTGTATATTGACACGGTTCACGAACGGGAACGGTTAGACCAGTTCGCAGCACGCATGAAGGCTTGCCGTATCGTTGTAAATACCCCGTCTTCTCATGGCGGTATCGGTGACTTGTACAACTTTAACTTAGCACCATCTTTGACATTGGGCTGCGGCTCTTGGGGCGGCAACTCTGTTTCTGAAAATGTCGGCGTAAAGCACTTATTAAATATTAAGACCGTTGCAGAGAGGAGAGAAAATATGCTTTGGTTCCGGACACCGCAGAAGGTATACTTTAAGAAGGGTTGTCTGCCGGTTGCAATGCGGGAGCTGAAGCAGGTTCTCGGCAAGCAGAAGGCATTCGTTGTAACCGACCGTTTCCTGTTCCAGAGCGGCACGGTTCACTGCATCACCGACCAGCTGCATGAACTGGGCATTGCCTATCAGATTTTCTCTGACGTGGAACCAGACCCGACCCTTGCTTGTGCAAAGCGTGGTGCAGAAGAAATGCGTGCCTTTGCACCGGATGTCATCATTGCACTGGGCGGCGGTTCTGCCATGGACGCTGCAAAGATTATGTGGGTGATGTACGAACATCCGGAAGCAGACTTTATGGACATGGCAATGCGGTTCTTGGACATCCGGAAGCGTGTTTACACGTTCCCGACCATGGGCGAAAAGGCATATTTCATTGCCGTTCCGACCTCTTCCGGTACGGGTTCAGAAGTAACACCGTTTGCGGTGATTACCGATGAAAAGACGGGCGTGAAGTATCCGCTGGCAGACTATGCACTGCTGCCGAACATGGCAATTGTGGACACTGATTTGATGATGACTCAGCCGAAGGGCTTGACGGCTGCATCTGGGATTGATGCATTGGTACACTCTCTGGAAGCATATGCTTCTGTTATGGCAACCGATTTTACAGATGGTCTGGCATTGAGAGCGATTCAGAACATCTTCACTTATCTGCCGGCTTGCTATGACAACGGTCTGAATGAACCAGTGGCAAGAGAAAAGATGGCGAATGCTTCCACCATGGCGGGTATGGCATTTGCGAATGCATTCCTCGGCGTTTGCCACTCCATGGCACATAAACTGGGTGCATTCCACCACCTGCCGCACGGCGTTGCAAATGCAGTGCTGCTGACGGATGTAATGCGTTATAACGCTGACCCAAGACCGCAGAAGATGGGCACATTCTCGCAGTATGCATATCCGCACACACTGGAACGCTATGCAGAAGTGGCACGGTTCTTAGGCTTGAGCGGAAACAGCGATGAAGAATTGCTCGAACAGCTGATTGCAAAGATTGAAGCCCTCAAGGAACGGGTTGGCATCAAGAAGACCATTCGGGATTACGGCGTAAAGGAAGAAGATTTCCTCGCAACACTGGATGAGATGGTCGAGCAGGCATTCGATGACCAATGCACCGGAGCAAATCCACGGTATCCGCTGATGTCGGAAATCAAGGCAATGTATCTGAAGGCATATTACGGCGAATAAGCAGGAAGGTGAGAAACATGCGGGTATTATCAGAACAACCAAACAAGAAAAGTTATCAGGACGGCAACCTCCGGCTGAAAGTGTTCGGAGCATCGTTCCAGAAGTCCGATATTTTGAATGAAGCATTGAATCAGGCAAGAGTGGAAGAAACCGGCTTGCAGATTCCAAAGCTGCTCGAAGTAAAGCAGATTGATGGACAGTGGACAATCGTGACCGAATTCATCGAGGGCGAAACGCTGGAATCTCTGATGGCAGCACATCCGGAAAAGATGACCGAATATCTGGAACAGTTTGTTGCATTGCAGAGTGAAATTCTCAGCAAGCGTGCACCGCTACTGAACCGCCTGAAAGACAAGATGAACCGGAAGATTCGGGAATCCGGTCTGGATGCAACCACACGCTATGAACTGCATATGCGGTTGAACGGCATGCGGGAGCATGAAAAGGTTTGCCACGGCGATTTCAACCCGAGCAATGTCATTGTAACACCGGATGGTGACTGGTATGTAATTGACTGGTCACACGTGACACAAGGCAATGCTAGTGCAGATGCAGCGAGAACGTATCTGCTGTTCTGCCTGAACGGAAAGGAAGACGTTGCCGAACAGTACTTGCAGATTTTCTGCGAAAAGAATGACATTGCAAAGCAGTATGTGCGTTCTTGGATGCCGATTGTGGCAGCTTCTCAGCTTGGAAAGGGCAACGAATCCGAACGGGAATTTCTGCTGCGTTGGGCGAACGTGGTACAGTATGAATAAGCTTCCTGCCTGACGAAAAAACAGGTTCTCCTCCCAATTTTTATAAAAAGCTGTAAGTGTTCCTGTGGATGCTTACAGCTTTTTTGTCGTTGAAAAAATGATTTGATTTGTGGGAAAAATGGTACAACCTGCGAATTGACAGCCAATCGAAAAAGGGATATAATAATTGTTAGAATCCTAATCGTTAGGATTCTATCTATTTTGGGAGGGGGGAACATCCATGAAAGAAACACTGCATTATTTGTTGATGACAGACCATTTTCTGTTTCAAAAGACGCTGTTCGGGAAAATCAAGGAAACAGGGCTGAGCATTGGGCAGCCGAAAGTGTTGGACTACTTAAAAGAACACGATGGAACGACACAGCGGGAAATTGCTGCTGCGTGTCAGATTGAACCGGCATCACTGACTTCCATTTTAAATGGTATGGAAAAGGCGAACCTGATTGAACGGAAAACCTTGGATGGCAACCGGAGAAGCTGGCATATTTTCTTGACAGAAAAGGGAAAAGAGCAGCTGAACTGTGTCGATGCTGCATTTACAGAGATTGAACAGACCGCATTACAGGGGTTTACTGCGGCGGAACAGCAGGCGTTATGTGCCTATCTCCTGCGGATTCACAAAAATTTTGAATCAAAGGCATAAGGAGGATGTTTATGGAAACCATTGAGAAAACACGTTCATTCCCGAATCGGCTGATTTGTTATTTTGTTGGCTTATTTATTATGACAGCAGGCATTGCGATTTCTGTCAAATCAAATTTAGGTGTTTCGCCGGTCAGCTCGATTCCGTATACCGTTACACGTTGCTGGGGGCTGGAAATGGGCAAAGCAACGATTTTATTTCACTGCGTTCTGGTTTTGATTCAAGTTTTGATTTTGCGGAAAAAATTTCAGTTGAAGTCGCTGCTGCAAATTCCAGTCGGCATTGTGTTTGGCTATTTTACGACATTCTGCAATTATCTGATGACCTTTGCACCGACTGTTCACAACTTTGCCCTTCGGATTGGCATGTGTCTGGTGAGCATTGTTCTGGTTGCAATCGGCATTTTCTTCTATATGCCGGCAAATATCATGCCGCTGGCTGGGGAAGGTGTTATGCAGGCAGTTTCAGAGGTGACGAAGATTGCCTTTCCGAAAGTCAAAGTTGCATTTGATTTGACGATGGTCGTCATTTCCCTGACCACGTGTCTGCTGGTACTCCATCAGTTCGGCAGTGTTGGCATCGGAACGATTCTGGCAGCGGTTTTAGTTGGTGTCGTTTTAGGGCAGATTATGCGAATCTGGGCAACCATTCAGAAGCGGAAACTTGCACAATAAGAATTGCGAAATTTCTTACAAAATCCACAAAATTCGGGCAGAATTTCTCTGCAAAATCTGTCAACTTGCTTGACATTCTGCAAAAAATCTGCTATAATAATTGCATATGAATCAAATCGGAATTCTGGTAAGCAGTAGGATTCCAAGCTGATGGGAAGGAAGTTACAGATATGAAAATTGTACAGAAAATTACAGACTTAATCGGACATACTCCCTTGTTGGAACTGACCCACACCGAGCAGGAAGAACAGTTGCAAGCAACGCTGCTGGGCAAACTGGAATATTTCAATCCGGCTGGCAGCGTAAAAGACCGGATTGCAAAGGCAATGATTGACGAAGCCGAAGAACAGGGCTTGCTGCATCCGGACAGCGTTCTGATTGAGCCGACCAGCGGCAATACGGGCATTGGTCTGGCATCGGTTGCGGCTGCAAGAGGCTATCGTCTGATTATCACCATGCCGGAAACGATGAGTGTAGAACGTCGAAACCTGATGAAAGCATATGGTGCAGAACTGGTGCTGACGGAGGGTGCAAAGGGCATGAAAGGTGCGATTGAAAAAGCAGACGAACTGGCAGTGCAGATTCCGAACAGCTTTATTCCGTCGCAGTTCACCAATCCGGCGAATCCAGAAGCCCACAAGAAAACAACCGGCGTAGAAATTTGGGATGATACCGACGGAAAAGTCGATATCTTTGTGGCAGGCGTTGGAACAGGCGGTACAATTAGCGGTGTCGGTGCATATCTGAAAGAACAGAATCCGAATGTGAAGGTTGTTGCCGTAGAGCCGAAGAGTTCTCCGGTGTTGTCCGAGGGCTTTGCAGGAGCACATAAAATTCAGGGCATTGGTGCTGGTTTTGTACCGGAAACACTGGATACCAAGATTTATGATGAAGTCATTGCCGTTGAGAACGAAGCCGCATTTGAAACGGGCAGAAAGATTGCTCGAAACGAAGGCGTTCTGGTGGGAATTTCTTCTGGTGCAGCAGTTTGGGCAGCCATTCAGCTGGCAAAGCGTCCGGAGAATAAGGACAAAGTGATTGTTGCACTGTTGCCAGATACTGGCGAACGGTACTTGTCTACTCCGATGTTTGCAGAATAATCAGGCGGATTACGTCAAAAATACAAGCCGCAGGCAACGAAAAAGTTTTTCGGTGCAGCAGTTTTTCAAAAAACTTTTTCGTTTCAACAATGTTTGATGCAATGATAAAACAACATATAAAAAGCAGGGTTTGCTTCATGCACCCTGCTTTTTTGTATCTATTCTGCAATCCGCTGCATCCAGACTGCCGTTTCACAGTTCCCAAAGCGATTATAACGGTTCAATCCATACAGACATTCTGGGTCACGAGTAATCATGTTCCCCTGTTCCCGACAGTTCAACGTCATTTGAATCCCCAATTCTCGCAAAACCGGATTGCTTTCCGAGCAGAGAAAGCCATAAGGATAGGCAAACACCACAGGCTCGATCTGTAATTCCTCCTGAAAACGGGTTTGCAGCAAGCCCAAATCAGAAAGCAAGGTATCATGGTACTGCTCTTCCGGTTCGTTCTCCTGAATCCGGCAACCGCAGCGGTCTGTATGGCTGTGCATTTGATAGGTATGGCTGCCGAGTTCGACCCGCCCAGAATCCAACAGGGCTTGCAAATCCTCCCACGTCAGATAGGAATAGGAATCTTCATGCGGTGATTCCGGAGCGAGTTCATCTGTAAACTGCCCGACCACTGAAACAATTGCACACATGTCATACTGTTCGAGCAGAGGCAGAGCAAGGCTGTAATTGTTATAGAATCCATCATCAAAGGTCAACAAAATCGGCTGTTCCGGCAAATCTCCCGTGCCATTGACATAACGAATGAGTTCCGCAGCCGAAACACTCGTATAACCTGCATCGTTTAAATAGGATAAATCGGCTGCAAATGTTTCTGGTCGAATCTGATAATCGCTCTCTGTGCCGGGGGCAATGCTGTGATACATCAGAACGGGCAGAGAAACAGGCGTTTCTGCATGAACGGTTTGCGGACAGCCTTTTGTGAGCAAAAATGCAAGCAGAATCAAACAGCCGTCCAGAATCAAGAACCAGATGCCTTTGTGGGAACGATGCATACGCAGTGCCTCCTTAGCGGATATTCTGTTTATCTTTATGCAGCAATTGGCTGGAATATACGGGAAAAGCAGAGAAATGACGGAATCCGTTCCCGTCATATTTTTACAGCCTGCTGCATAAAATAGTGCAAAATGGGTATCATCATGAGGTGATGGCATGAGAAGAAAACGCAGACACAGAAGAAAAAAACGGATTTGGGGTGTAGCAGTTTGCCTGTTGGGAATTCTTTGCAGTATACCAGCTTGGCATGTTTCCGCCGACCCCCAGAAAGAACCAGAATCGCAGTCTGATGCAACAGATACTGCCTTGCAGAATGTCCGAAGTGAAGGGTGTGTGCCGTTGCCGGTCTGGAATCCCTTGCAGGAAAAAGCAGAGCAAATCACCATGCAGGCGGCAGAAACGCAGTTGGCAGACAGTGGGCAAGTGGAACATCCGAGCGTAGATGCCAGCGTTGTCCCGTACCCGACCAGCTGGAACATTCAGGAAACGTGTGATGTGATTCGTACCACCTATGAAGATTATACGGGAGATGCCTTTTTTACCTTGCCGAATGGAGGCATGGTAAAAAATAAGACCGACCATTCCAATGCAGAGTTGCTTGCAGAAAGCGAACTACCGCCAGCGTTTCGGATTGCAGTCAACGACCAGCCGCAAGTTTTAATCATGCATACGCATACGACCGAAACCTATGAACCGGAAGTGCGGGAGCATTACGACCCGCAATTTAGCTATCGAACAACCGATTGCAGCAAAAATGTGGTGGCGGTTGGAGATGCGATTACCGCAGAGTTACAGGCTGCCGGAATTGGCGTGATACACAGCGATGCCGTGCACGATTATCCCTCTTATAATGGAGCGTATGACCGCAGTGCAGAAACGGTTCGGGGCATTTTAGCAGAGTATCCGAGTATTAAAGTGGTCTTGGACATCCATCGGGATGCAATTTGCAGCGATACAACTTTGAGTCAGCCAATTGTCACCATAGACGGAAAAGAAGCTGCTCAGATTATGATTATTTCGGGATGTGACGATGGAACGATGAATATGCCGAATTATCTGATGAACTTTCGGTTTGCCTGTCGCTTGCAATCGCAGATGGAGCAGCAGTATCCGAATTTTACCCGTCCGATTTTGTTTGACTATCGGCATTATAATCAGGATTTGACAACGGGCAGTTTGTTGATAGAGGTTGGCTCTCACGGAAACACAGTCGAACAAGCTGTATATTCTGGACATTTGATTGGGAAATCCTTGGCAGAGGTGCTGTTAGATTTGAAATAATCAACTCACAGGAATCAGAAAGGAGCAGGAAACTTGAAAAAGCGGACAAAAAAATGGCACTGTCTATTTCAGTACGGTGCACTCTACTTGTTATTGCAATTCTTTTTGCTGGCATATTTACAGGTTGCCTGTCAGTCAGAAAACGCCTTGCAGAGAGAGCCGAGCGTTCGAGTGGCGATTACCGAGCAGAATGCCGAAGCCTTGCAAGTATCGCTTTTGCAGAATACCTATACCATTCCCACACAAATACAAGAAACAACGTTGCCCGTTCCGGTTTTTGCACCGGAGGACGGCTGTCTGCTGTATCTGTTTTGGGAGCTGCTGCAATCCGGCGAAATTTGAAAAACAAAAGAAATGCACCACCTGTTTCAGTACGGTGCACATTGCTTATCAGGCAGAGAACGCCTTGCAGCGAGAGCCGGGCGTTCGGGTGGCGATTACTGAACAGAACGCCGAAGCCTTGCAAGGTTCACTCTTGCAGAACACAGATACCATTCCCACACAAATACAGAAAACAACGCTGCCCGTTCCGGTTTTTGCAACAGAAGATGGCTGCCTGTTGTATCTGTTCTGGGAACTTCTGCAATCCGGCGAAATTTGAAAAACAAAAGAAATGCACCGCCTATTTCAGTACGGTGCACATTGCTTATCAGGCAGAGAACGCCTTGCAGCGAGAGCCGGGCGTTCGGATGGCAATTACCGAGCAGAACGCCGAAGCCTTGCAAGGTTCGCTCTTGCAGAACACCTATCGCATCCCTACACAAATGCAGGAAATAACGCTGCCCGTTCCGGTTTTTGCAACAGAAGATGGCTGTCTGTTGTATTTGTTCTGGGAGTTGCTGCAATCAGGCAGGGTTTGAATACATTGGCATGGAATCCTCCAGCTGCTGAATCGATTTTGCATAAGTATGATAAAAGCGGTTCAATTCGCCCCGATAGATGAGGTGGGCATCTGAAATATACCGCAAGTCGTCCGGTGTGTGCAGGGAAAGCGGTTTGTTCAGGCGGACACCGGACTGTGCAAGCAGGGTTGCCACGAACTGGGAACAGTGCAGCTTGTGTTTTCTCGACCAGCGAATCCGCAGGAAAGTTGTGCCGAGCCCCAGCACATTGTAAGAAAACATGGAACGGTGGTTTTTGAAGTATGCCAGGTTTTGTTCAAACTCCTGCTTTTTCTCTTTGGTCACAGGAATTGCATAGATTTCGCAGGGGATGACCAAAAAGCATCCCAACGTGCCCTCGCCGACAATTTCCTGATTGAATCCGGCAGGCAATGGAAAATGAATGTGGTTTCTGCAAAAGCTATACATTTCTTCCAGCGTCAAATCCAATGCCACCGAGGCATGGTTGTAAGGCTTTCTGGTAAAAAATTGCAATACTTTTGCGACGGATGTTCCGGTTTGCATCAGCAGAACGAAGATGTGATCCTGCATTTCTCTCACTCCTAAAAAATTGTTTACAAAATATCCGATATTATTATAGCACAATCCCTTGACAAATGCAAGAGGGTGTGCTATAATATAAAAGGTTCGTGAGATGAATGTAAAATATGCGCCTGTAGCTCAGCTGGATAGAGTGTCAGACTCCGACTCTGAAGGTCGTGCGTTCGAATCGCATCAGGCGTACCAATACACATCTTGCGTCCCTCCCCATGAGGGATGTCAAAAAGAAATAGGGGTATAGCTCAGCTGGTAGAGCAGCGGTCTCCAAAACCGCGTGTCCCGAGTTCGATTCTTGGTGCCCCTGCCAAGAAAAAAGTCTTATCAGATTCTGATAAGACTTTTTTTATTTCTCTTCAAAAAGAATCAACCGTCCCGTTTTGCAGGAATCACCCTGCACAGGACGGTTTTCTTTTTAAAAAGTTTACAAAACGAGAGCAGCTTAAAACCGAACTTCTACTGCCAAAAGTTTTCTCTGTCTGAACTTGTAAAAAAATCATGAGTTTTCCGAATGGTTGCCCTCGCATCTTCCTTGAACAAAAACCAATCGGGGCAGCCCATTCTATGAACGGATAACGGAAAACGCAAACGTAGAACAAAAAATACAAAAGGGCAAGGTTCAGACAGACGGAAGAACCGGCTTACTCTGGCAAGTCAACCTCCAGCAACACCGTGTTATTGATATAGTCCAAGGCAGTTTGTGCCTTTGCAAGCGTTTCCGCAAGGACTTCATAATCTTTCTCAACGGTTTGGATATCATAATTGGCATACCGATAATCAATGATGGCAGCATTTCGATTGTACAATGCATTTTCTCGCTGTTTGGGCAGCAGTTCTTTCATGCGGGACAGCTTTTCCAGCCGATTGGTCAGCTGTGGCAGATAAATCAACATCTGGTCAATGGTCATCTCAAATTCTGGAATGATTGTGGTCGTGTTGAATACATTCAACGTATGTTTCAGCTTGCGGATGTTGGCTTCAATGGCAGCCTGTTCCGCCTGCATCGCAGCATAATCATATTCCGGTCGAACGGATTCGAGATCCTCCCCCAGAGAAGCGAGAAATGTTTTTGTATTTTCTTCTCGTCTTTGCAGGGCTTTTAGTGATTCATTCCATTGCCGCAGCAGTTTTGCTGCCTGTGCGGATGTCATTTTCATGAAGATGCCTCCTTTATTTATTATAATGTATCGTTATACAGTTTCTCCCTTTTCAATTCGTTCTGCCAAGTCGCTGAGATAGACCCAGCGATCCATTTTTTCTGCAAGCTGTTCTTCCAGTGCATCTTTCTGATCGGATAACTCCTGTAATAAAACATAATCGGAAACCGCTGCTGCAATTTTCGTTTCAGTTTCCTGAATTTGTTTTTCCAAGTCTGCAATTACAGATTCAATCGTTTCATATTCCCGTTGTTCTTTGTAGGAGAATTTCAGCTTCTTTTTTCCGACAAAGGTTTTTTCTTTCTTTTCGGTTGATTTTTTCTCAGATTCTGCCGGAGCAGTCGGTAAGGCATTTGCGGCATAGTCGCTGTAATTGCCGTTGTAACGGCGGACGTTGCCATCCCCCGGCAACTCCCAGATTTCCGAAGCCATCTTATCCAGGAAATAGCGGTCATGGGAGATGGCAATCACTGCACCGGAGAAACTTTTCAGATAGTCCTCCAAGATGGTTAGGGTGACAATATCCAAATCGTTGGTTGGTTCGTCCAGTAATAGAATATTCGGGGCAGTCATTAAAATTTTCAGCAGATAGAGCCGTTTCCGTTCTCCGCCGGATAATTTTTCAATGCGATTCCACTGCAATTCCGGCGTAAACAAAAACCGTTCCAGCATGGTTGCAGCCGTAACCGTTCCCTCTGGTGTCTGAATGCGTTCAGCGGTTTCCCGAATGTAGTCAATGACTTTTTGCGTGGGATTCATCGTTTCGCATTCCTGTGCGAAATAGCCGATTTGTACGGTGTCGCCCCATGTAATTGTACCGCTGTCCGGTTGCAGAATGCCGGCAAGCAGTTTCAGCAGTGTGGATTTTCCAGCACCATTTCGTCCAATGATGCCGATTCGAGCCGCACGGGGCAGCTGATAGGAGAAGTCCTGCAAGAGTACATTCCCTTGTATGGATTTTGTGAGGTGTTCCAGTTCGATGGTCTTCTTTCCCAGTCGGGAAGAAACCGATTGCAGCTGTAAGGATTCTGTTTCCACGGGTTTTTCCCGATTTTCCAAGGCATAGAACCGCTCCATGCGGTCTTTGGACTTTGTCCCTCTTGCCCGAACGCCTCGCCGCATCCATTCCAGTTCCTGGCGGTAAAGGGTACGGTTTTTCCGTTCTCGTGCATCCGCATCCGCTTCCCGCTGGGCTTTCTGCTCTAAATATTCGGAATAATTTCCACGGGAAACGAACAGGTTTCCACGGTCAACTTCCACAATCTGGTTTGTAATGCGATTCAAAAAATAACGGTCATGTGTCACCATGACAATCGCACCCCGATATTTTTTCAGTTGGTCTTCCAAGAATTGTACCGTTTCATAATCAATGTGGTTGGTTGGTTCGTCCAGCAGCAAGACATCACTGGGCTGAATCCATGCCGCCGCAATGCCAGCTCGCCGCCGTTCGCCGCCGGAAAGTGTGCTGATGTCGCTGTCCACGTTGGAGATACCAAGCTGCTGCAAAATCGATTTGGCTTCAAATTCTTTTGCCGATTTCAAGTCTGCCGGCAGGTGTGCCATGACTTGTTCCAAGATGCTGCCATGTTCTGCAAAATCTGGAATTTGCGGTAGGTAAGAAATCCGGATGCCTTTGGTGCGGATAACCGTTCCGCTGTCCGGTTCTTCCACACCGGCAAGAATCCGCAGCAAGGTAGATTTTCCCGTCCCGTTGATGCCGACAATGCCAACTCGGTCGCCTTCGTTGAGAAAAAACGAAACGTCATTCAAGACGGTTCGTTCCAGATAGGTTTTTGAAAGATTTTGTGCAGATAATAAAATCATGCTGGATTCCCTTCTTTTGATGTAAGTGATGCAGGCTCTGCGAGTGGCAGATTCCGGACGCTCTTTCGATGAATCATCGTTCCGCTGACAACAATATGCCGGATGGGTATTGCAGGGTTTTTAATGCGAGCTAATAGCTGTCGCACGCCTTTTTTTGACATTAAATTGATATCAACTGCATATGTAGTGATTGGCGGATTTGACAATTCCGCAAAAATAAAATCATCAAATCCAACAACAGAAATATCATTTGGAATGGAAAAGCCAGCCTTTTGCAGGAGACTGATCAAGATATAAGCAGTCGAATCGCAGTTGCAGGCAAATGCAGTTGGCATTTTAGAGAGTTTTTCGAGAGAGATTGCAATTTTTCCCTCAGCATCTCGGTCAGGCAGCACTTGTTTTTCTGTCACGAGAATGCCAGCTTCCCGCATGGCACGGCAGTAGCCATAGTAGCGGTCTAAAATGCTGCTGGTTTCTTCGATAGAGCCGACAAAGGCAATTTCTCTGTGGCCAGCTTGCAGGAGATGTTTGGTCAGGAGATACATGCCATAATAGCCGTCTGAAATGACGGAATCCTGCTGCAATTCTGCTTGAAACGCATCTAAAACTAAGCATGGAACAGAAGCTTGTTCCAGCATCTTATAGTAGGAGAGTGAAAATTTTCCTATGACGATGCAGCCTTGAATCCGATTTTCTGCAATCAAACGGGGCATTGTACAGGTTTGTTCAGCGGATTCTGAAATGACTTCCAAAATGCCGATGTGATTGCCCTGTGAAAGATGAAACAGCACACGCTCATACATTGCCCAGTAAAAAGACTGTCCTTTTTCAATATAGCGGTAGGAGGTAATGATACCGATGGTATAGCAGGGCGTCTGTTCCTGCTTATTTTTTTGAAACTGATAGCCCATTTCTACCGCAAGTTTCTGTATTTTTTTCCGCAATTCTTCGCTGACGCCATCTTTTCCCGCCAGTGCTTTGGAAACGGTTACAGTACTGATTTGTAGTTGTTCTGCGATATCGGACATCCGAACGGCTTTTGCCAAGTAAGTCACATCCTTTTGGAATGCAAGCGGAGAAATTACCCCTGCATCCGTATCTTTTTAAATTTAATTTTAACTAAATTATATCAAACCTGTCCAATTTGTCAAGGGCAGCCGCCTGCAATTTTAGAAATTTTACAATTCCACAGGCGAATAGCGAGGAAATTAGTTGTGAAAATCAAAAAAATTAGCTAAAAAAGAATCGGCATTTGCAACGAATCACAAAAAATGTGGCTGATAATTGTTGAATATGTGCAAAACAGCCATGTGAAATTTGTTCAGAAAAGAGAAAAGCATGATTTTAGCTAAAAAATAGTTGACATTTACGGAAAAATAAGCTAAAATAAAAGCACAGATTAAGTAAACACGGAACACCAGTACAGAAAGGAATGGTTTCTCATGAAAAAATGGATCGCACTCGCAACAGGGTTATCGCTGGTACTCAGCGGATTTGCAGCCGCTGGCTTCCAGCCCAGCAAGGTACAGGCTGCCGACCGAACAGGCTTTGTACAGACTGACGGCACACAGTTTTTGTTAGATGGTTCTACCTTCTATTATGCCGGAACGAACAACTATTACCTGAACTTCAAGCCACAATATGAAGTCGATCAAGTTATGGAAGATGCCGCAGCAATGGGCTTGAAAGTCATTCGTACCTGGGGCAATCTGGATGCCGGTGTCAAGACCGACAAGGTGAACAAAGATGGATACACCGTTTTCACGGACAGCGTAGACGGTTCTGGGGAAAAGGAAGGCGTTTATTATCAGTACTTTGATGCTGACCTTGGAAGACCAGTGGTCAATGAGGGAAAAGACGGCTTGCAGAAGTTGGACTACGCCATCTATAAGGCAGAGCAGGAAGGTGTCCGGCTGCTGATTACGTTCACCAACAACTGGGAAGCATTCGGCGGTATGAGTCAGTATGTAAAGTGGGCACAGCTTGCCGGTGAAAACGTCACAGGGCACGATGATTTCTATACCAATGAAACCATCAAGGGTTGGTATAAGGATTACATTAAAACATTGCTGAATCATGAAAATGTGTATACCGGAGTCAAATATAAAGATGACCCGACCATCTTCTCCTGGGAACTGGCAAACGAACCACGTTGTGAATCGGATGCCGGATGTGAAAATCATGTTGTAGAAAATTGGGCATCTGAAATGAGTGACTATGTAAAGTCCATTGACTCCAATCATATGTTGGCAGTCGGCGATGAAGGATTTTACAACTACGGTTACAATGATTTTCCGGAGGGCGACCACAAGTATGTTTATCATGGCAGTTCCGGTATGGACTGGCTGAGCCTGACAAATTTGCCGAATATCGACTACGGAACGATTCATGTTTACTGCGATCAATGGGGCTTGACCAAGGAACAGGGAAACTTCTGGTTCAAGAAGCATGGCGAAGATGCAGCAGCAATGAATAAACCTGTTATCGTAGAAGAATTTGGATGGAAAGACAAGAGTGAACGAGCAGACGTTTACAATGAATGGTTCGATATCTTCGAGGGGAACACCTATGAGGGCGTTGAATATGCCGGAACGAATTACTGGATGCTGGCATCTCTGACCGGAGATGGAACACTGTATCAGGATTATGACGGCTATACTGTTTATTATAAGGGCGATGCAAATGGCAACCCGACACAGGATGCTTGCAATGCCATCATGGCACACGCACAGCGGATGGATGCCAAGAATACACAGAACAGCGTTTCCCCGAAGAAAGCAAATTTTGATATTGTAAAGCCGGCAGACATCCAGCTGCGGACAACGATGGAACTGGGCAGCGTTTCCGGCGTACAGTTTGGCGACAAGATGTTGACCGAGGGCACAGATTATACGGTGGAAGACAATGTGATTACGATTTCTGCAAAGGTTCTGGAAGGGCTGGAACTGGGCAACTATAAGATTACCATTTTGACCACCGACGGCAATCAGCCAACTGTTTTATTGAGCGTGATTGACTCCAACGCAGAAACGCAGAAAAAAAGTGTGATTGACAACTTTGAATCCTATGCAGATGATGCAGAATTGGCAGCTGCTTACCACCGGAACAGCAGCGGCGATTCCCTGACGGTTTCTCTGGATGCGGAACATGCCAAGAACGGCAACTATGCAATGAAGTACGAATATTCCGTTGCAGATGGCGGAGCAGGTTACTGTGGAACGACCAAGAAGCTGAACGGTGCAGATTGGACAGGCTTTGACGGCATTCACTTCTGGATTCTATCCGATGGCAGCAATCGGGACACCACCATCCAGTTCATTGATGGAGCAGGTGCTTACTGGGAGAGCATTCAGCATGTGACTGCGGAAACAGGCTGGCAGGAAGTCAAGATTCCGTTCTCCGATTTCCGTTTGCAGCAGTGGGGTACTGCCGCTGAAACACCGACATTGAATGGTGTTTCTGAATATTCCATTTATACCGGACAGAACGGCAATCCGGGTACTGGCGTTTGGTATTTCGATGACATCGGTTTGTATCAGGATGGTGCAACTGTTCCGGATGCAGAAGTTGTAGAAAGCAGTGCAACCTTCTCGAAGCAAGCTCCGGCAGATGTGATTTTCACCATCATTACCAATGGGCATGCAGTGACTGGCATTTCAGAAGAGGGCGAAGCATTGCAGCAGGGCGTAGACTTTGCCATCAACGGCAGTCAGTTCCGGTTCAATCAATCCTATCTGGAAACCTTGTCCGAGGGCGTTCACACCTATCATGTGGGCTTTGCAACTTGTCCGGATTTGGTACTGACGATTACCGTTACTGGAAGCACCGTTACCACGACGGAAACCACGACAGAGCCGAGTGAAACAACCACAACCACAACAACCACAGAAACCACAAGCACCGAAACAGAAGTTACAACTGGTTCTGAATCCGAAACAACCACCACAACAACTGATGCAGATACAGACACCAATTATGGCGATGTCAACTTGGATGGTAAGGTAGACTTAGTGGATGCAATCACGATAAACAAGTATCTTGCAGGACAGATTACACTGTCTGAACAGGCAACAAAGAATGCAGATGTCAATGCAGATGGTTCGCTTGGCGATGGTGACAGCACGACTCTGATGCAGTTTGTTCTGATGATGATTCCGAATCTGCCAGCATAAGCGTGAAAACGGAGGGGTATTTTTGATATGAAGGGTTTGCAGAAATTTGCAGCACTTTGCACCAGTGTGGTACTGGGTGTATGCGGAATGGGTTCTGTTCTGGCACAGCCGCTGACGGCCGATGCAGCAACAGAATCCACCGTTCCAGAGGGCTTTGTCTATGTCGATGGAACACATTTCATGTGTGATGGAGAACCGTTCTATTTTGCCGGCTGTAATTCCTATGATATGTTTACACTGGGTGATGGTTCGAGCAACGATTCGACCGAGGCAATTGAAACGAAGTTTATGAACAAGGAAGCCATTGATGCCAGAATGCAGCAGATGGAAGACAATGGGGTTCGGGTTTTGCGAACATGGGGCTTTTCTAATGAAACATGGCATGGTTTTGAACTCGCACCGGGCGAATACAATGAAGCAGAATTTATGCTGTTCGACTATATCATGTATTCTGCCCAGCAGCACAATATCCGTGTGATTATCACGCTGGAAAACTACTGGGAAGCCTATGGTGGAATTGACAAGAAGCTGAGTTGGGCAGGTGCTGGCAGCGGCGGCAACCACAAGAGCCGTGCAGCATACTTCACCAATGAAACTTGTAAGCAGTGGTACAAGGATTATGCAAAACACTTTGCAGAACGTACCAACTATTTTACAGGCGTGCAGTATAAAGATGACCCGACCGTTTTTGCGTGGGATTTGATGAACGAGCCACGGTATCAGGATGCAGGCGAGGATAGCACAGGTTTGACACTGCGGGCTTGGGTCGATGAAATGGGTGCGTATATCAAGGAAGTTGACCCGAACCACATGGTTTATGCAGGGCTGGAAGGACACGGTGTAGACTATGGATTTGGCGGAGATGAAGGAAATCCATTCGTCTATATCCAGCAGTCCCCATATATTGACTTTTGTTCGGCTCATCCATATCCGGATGAACATTGGGCAAATATGACACCGGAAGACACCAAAAACACCATGGTGCAGTGGATTGAAGATGCCCATCAGGAAGTAGGAAAGCCGTTTGTAGTCACAGAATTTAATGTGCATAGTTCTTTGCCGGAGGCAGAATATGAAGACTATTGGAAAGCGGTTTTCGATACGATTGAAGAATACGATGCAGCAGGCGGTTTGTTCTGGGAATTCAATGACCGCAAGCTGAGTGAATTCACGGTCATGGATGGTGACCCGATTCTGACCTACTTCCAGCAGCATGCTGCTCGCATGGAAGACAAAACCCCGATGAACAGCCTTTACACAAAGAATACGGTTGTGGACAAGGATAACCCAATAGATGTTCTGCTTTCTTATGAGATGCAGAGCGGAACAGTGACTGGTTTGCAGCTGGATGATACCACCTTGACTGCTGGGACAGATTACGAACAAACAGAAGATACGATTACCGTTTCTGCTTCTGTCTTTTCTGATGTTGCAACGGGAGAACATACGATTCAGTTGCTGACCTCAGAGGGCAACCAGCCAAAAGTAAAAATTCGGGTTTACAGTGCTGCAGAAGAAGCACAGAAACGCAGCGTGATTGATGACTTTGAATCCTATGGAGAAGATACAGCCCTTGCAGCTGCTTATACAACAAATGTGAATGGTGATACTTTAAAGATTTCTTTGGATGCCGAACATACCAAGAACGGCAGCTATGCGATGAAATATGATTATTCTGTTGCAGACGGCGGAGCAGGTTATTGCGGAGCAACCAAAAAGCTGAGCAATGCAGATTGGACAGGCTTTGACGGGGTTCGCTTCTGGATTCTGTCAGACGGCAGCAATCGGGAAACCACGTTCCAATTTGTAGACGGAGCAGGTGCTTACTGGGAGAGTATTCAGAAAGTAACCGCAGAAACGGGCTGGCAGGAAGTCAAGATTCCGTTCTCCGATTTCCATGTCCAGCAGTGGGGCACTGCTGCAGAAACCCCAACTTTGCAGGGCGTTTCAGAGTTCTCGATTTATACCGGACAGAATGGTAATCCTGGCACTGGCGTTTGGTATTTTGATGATATTGGCTTGTATCGGGCAGGAAGTACCACAACCACAACGACTACTACGACTGGGACAACCACGACGACAACGACCACAACAACTACC
>OGRF01000343.1_pt1 | contig 42414 bp, 63 predicted proteins | sample 1553381 | NCBI WGS metagenome assembly OGRF01 (sample SAMEA2580060, study PRJEB22360) | human gut metagenome | biome: human gut; feature: human-associated habitat; material: faeces | place: Denmark | collected 2008/2010
AGGAAAAACGCCTGGAACGTGCTTTGGAAAAAACCGTAACGGAAGAAGTTTATGCAAAACTGCTGGAGGATTTGCCCGATGGACAATAGACAGGTAGCTTTTGCATTGGGGCTGGCGCAAAAGGCAGGTAAAGTTGCAGCGGGTGATTTTGCGGTACGCAGCGCTTTGAACGGCGGCAAGGCAAAACTTATGCTGATTGCTTCTGATGCGGCGGAAACATCCCGCAGGGAACTGGAATACCTTGCAAAGTCGGCCGGTGTTAATATTATTACAGGGCCTTCGCGTGCGGAAATAGGTTCGGCTATAGGTAAATCCCCGCGTACGGCCGTTGTAATTACGGATAATAATTTTGCAGCAATGATACAGAAAAAGTGCCACGATTAAGTTTGGAGGTGGATGAATGGGTAAGCATAGAATATATGAAATAGCTAAAGAATTGGGAAAAAGCAACCAGGAAGTAATTGATGTACTGGCAAAAAATAACATTCAGGTTAAAAGTTTGAGTACGGTGGATGACGCTGCCAAAGAAATGGTAGTGCGCGCATTTGCCAAAAAGCCGGTTCAGCCGGAGAAAAAGCCTGCGCCTCAGCAAAAAGCACAGAACAATGCTCCGAAGGCAGTGCCGGCAAAAAATGACGCTAATAAAGCCAGTGCCCAGAAACAGGTTAAAGTACAGGTGCAGAATCAGCCTAAACCGGTTGAAAAAAATAAACCCCAGCAGGATAACAAACCGAAGAACGCCGGTAATAAACCTGCTCCTGCGCATAACGAACAGCGCAATCAAAATCAGGTTAAAAACAATAATAACCAGAATAACCAAAACCATAAAAAGAATAATCAGCCGATGCAGCAGCATGGCAAGGGTAATTTGCAGCAGGGCCAGCAGGGCAAAAACAATAAGCAGAACCGTCCTCAGCGCCCGCAGGGAGGTATTTTTATCGGACCGAAAGGACAGCAGTCCGGGCAGGGTTCCCAGCAGAACCGCAGTGCCGCAGGACAGCAGCAAAGCCGTTTTGAAAACCAGAACCGCGGCAGCCAGCAGGGCGGCAAACAGCAGTTTAACAAAAAACGTAATGAAAAACCGCAGATTAAAGGCCAGTATGCAAGCCGCGACAGCCGCAACATGCACAGCCGCGACCATATGATGAAAAAACGCCCCGGCAGCAGCAAACCGCAGCAGCCGGCAGTACAGGCACCGGTTGTAAGGCCATCCCGTGTTGAAGTTGGCGAAAGCATTAACGTTAAAGACTTTGCAAATCTCATTAAACGCGAAGTTAATGAAGTTATCAAAGCCTTGTTTATGCTTGGCGTAATGGTTACCATTAATCAGGATATTGATTTTGAAACAGCAGAGCTTGTAGGCACGGAATTTGATGTAGAAGTAGTTCCGCTGCCGCCGGAAGAAGACCCAACCGAAATTCCGGAAGTTGAAGATGACCCGGCGAAACGTGTGCCGCGTCCGCCTGTAATTACGGTTATGGGCCATGTTGACCACGGTAAAACCTCATTGCTTGACGCTATCCGCAAATCCAATGTAACAAGCCGCGAAGCAGGCGGTATTACCCAGCACATTGGCGCTTATCAGGTTAACTATCAGGGCAAAAAGATTGTATTCCTTGATACCCCGGGCCACGAAGCATTTACGGCAATGCGTGCCCGCGGGGCGCAGGTAACCGACGTTGCGATTTTGGTTGTAGCTGCCGATGACGGTGTTATGCCGCAGACTATCGAAGCTATTAACCATGCCAAAGCAGCCAAGGTTCCTATTATTGTAGCCATTAATAAAATGGACCGCCCGGGAGCTAACCCCGACCATGTTAAACAGCAGCTTGCAGAACATGAACTCATTCCGGAAGACTGGGGCGGCGATACCATTATGGTTCCGGTTTCCGCACATCAGAAAACCGGTATTCCTGAACTTCTGGAAATGATTCTTCTCGTTGCGGAAATGCAGGAATTAAAAGCAAACCCAAACCTTCCTGCACACGGTACCATTATCGAAGCGCAGCTTGATAAAGGCCGCGGCCCTGTGGCAACCGTTTTGGTTCAGCGCGGTACTTTAAGCATCGGTGATACGATTATTGCAGGCACTGCTTACGGCAAAGTACGTGCCATGATTAACGACCGCGGTGAAAAAGTTAAAAAAGCGCTGCCTTCAACACCTGTTGAAGTGCTTGGTCTGAACGAAGTGCCTATGGCTGGCGATATTTTGGACAGCACTGACGAAAAAACCGCCAGAAGCGTTGCTGAAAAACGCCTTGCAAAACGCCGCAGCGAAGAAATGCAGCAAAATGCCAAAGTTTCACTGGATGATATTTTCCAGCGTATTCAGGAAGGCGAGCTGAAGGAACTGAATATTGTTGTTAAAGCTGACGTTCAGGGCACGATTGAGGCGTTGAAATCGTCGCTTTCCAATATTAAAAATGACGAAGTAAAAGTAGTAGTAGTTCATTCCGGCGTTGGTTCCATTACCGAATCCGACGTAATGCTGGCATCTGCTGCCAATGCACTTATTATTGGCTTTAATGTCCGCCCGGATGCGAATGCCCGCAAGGCTGCCGAAACCGAAAAGGTTGACGTACGCACTTACAGGGTAATTTATGATGCGATTAACGACGTTGAAGCGGCTATTAAAGGCATGCTCGCGCCGAAATTTAAAGAAGTTATTCAGGGACGCGTGGAAGTACGCCAGCTGATTACAATTTCCAAACTGCTTATTGCAGGCTGCTATGTACTGGAAGGCAAAGTTACCAATTCTTCCAAAGTACGCGTAGTACGCGACGGTATTGTAGTTCATGAAGGCGAAATTGATTCCCTGCGCAGATTTAAAGATGACGTTAAAGAAGTTGTGGCAGGCTTTGAATGTGGCATAACACTTGATAAATTCCGCGATATTAAAGAAGGGGATATTTTTGAAGTTTATTCCATGGAAGAAGTTGCCGTTGACTGACAGGTACTTGTTATGGCAAGATTAAGAGTTGAAAAATTACAAGAAGCAATTAAGCAGGAACTCAGCAAAATTTTGCTGCAGGATATTAAAGATCCGCGCATTAAATTTGTTACCGTAACCGGCGTTGAACTGACCGACGATATAAGCCTGGCCAAAGTTTATGTAAGCCTGTACGGAACGGAAAAAGACCAGGAAGAAGCATGGCAGGGGCTTAATAAAGCCGTGGGCTATATGCGTACGGAAATTGCCAAAAGAATCAGGCTGCGTTTTGCACCGGCACTGATTTTTGCCAAGGATACTTCCATGGAATACAGCGCGCATATTGAAGAACTGCTGAGAAAAATTAAACAAGAGGAAACCCCGCATGAGTAAAAATTGTACGCTTGAAGAAATTGCCGGGCTGCTTTTAAAAAACGAAAGTTTTGTATTGTGCCCGCATGTGAGCCCTGACGGTGATGCTTTGGGCTCAACGCTGGCGCTGAAAATGGCACTGGAAAAAGCCGGCAAGCAAGTTACAGTTATGGTAGATGATGATGTTCCCAAGGCATTTGGCTTTTTGCCGCAGCTTGACAGTTTTGTAAAACCGGATGTAAATAATCCTGTTGCTGCCGACCTTTTGGTTGTGCTTGACGCAAGTTCGCTGGACAGAATCGGCAAGGTTGCACATGCTGTTAAGTATAATGCCATGGTTAATATTGACCACCATATTTCCAACACGCAGTATGCTGATTATTTATACCTTAATACGGAAGCCGCAGCTACCGGCGAAATTTTGTGCGTATTGGTGGAAAAGCTGGGTGTTACGCCGGATAAAGATTTGGCAACCTGCCTTTATACGGCTATTTATACGGACTGCGGTTCTTTCCGCTTTGCCAATACAACACCGGCAACCATGCGCGCGGCAGCAAAACTGCTGGAATATGGCGCACGCCCGAACGAAATTTCGGACGCTCTCGGAACGCATACCAGAGCCAACATAGAAATGCTTGGCAAGGTACTGCAAACCTTAAGCTTTTATAATGACGGTGCGGTAAGCACTATTGAAATTAACAGCGATTTATACGATAAAGAAGTTAACACCGACAATTTTATTTCGTTTGCACGTTATATTGAAGGTGTTGATGTAGCAGTATTGTTTAAAGCTGTGGAACCGTCTGTTACGCGTGTAAGCATGCGTTCACAAAAAACTGACGTGGCTGAAATAGCACTTTCCTTTGGCGGCGGCGGCCATATCAGGGCTGCCGGATGCACGGTGGAACTGCCTTTGGCAGAAGCCAAGCAAAAAGTGCTTGAAGCTATCGGTAAAGCCTTATGACGGACGGAATTATTAATGTATTAAAGCCCTGCGGCATGACAAGCCATGATGTTATCGGCTTTTTGCGCAGGGTGCTGAACACTAAAAAAATCGGGCATTCCGGCACGCTGGACCCTGATGCTGCCGGGGTGCTGCCTGTTTTTGCAGGTTCGGCAACGCGCCTTTTGGAATATGCTGCGGAAGACCGCAAAAGTTACCGCGCCGAAATTACCTTCGGTGTAAAAACAGATACCGGGGATGACAGCGGAACGGTTACAGAACGCAGCAGCCTGCCTGCATGCAGCAAAGAAGATTTTTCGGCGCTGCTGGCAGAATTTACCGGCAGGCAGAAACAGCTGCCGCCAATGTATTCGGCCTTAAAACTTAACGGGCAGCCTCTTTACAAGCTGGCACGCAAGGGTATAAGCGTTGAAAGGCAGGAGCGCGAAATTTTTATTTACCGTTTGCAGCTGCTTTCTTTTTCACCGCAAAAAGCCTTGCTTGATGTTGAATGTTCCAAAGGTACATACATCAGAACGCTTTTGGAAGATATATGCGCAAAACTTGGCGTTTGCGGCACAATGAGTTTTTTGCTGCGTACTTCGGCAGGCGGATTTAAAATAGAAGATGCCGTTACTTTGCAGGAACTGGAAAACGGTGGTGAAAAATATTTGCTGCCTGAAGAAACCGCGGTTATGCATTTGCCGGAGCTTGTTTTAACGGACAGGCAGGCCTGGCGCATTACGCAGGGCGTAGCAACCAGCATGGCAGAAGCTGCTGACGGCCTTTACAGGCTGAAAGGGCACAGCGGAGAGTTTTTCGGTATCGGCAAAGCCTCCGGCGGAATAGTGAAAGGCGTAAAAATACTGCATCACGCAGAAAAACCACAGGATCTTATTTGAGGTTGTTCATGGAAATAATTACATCTCTGGATGCTGAATTAAAAAATAAATATCCTGCAACGGTTATTGCACTCGGCACGTTCGACGGCCTGCATCTTGGTCATATTGATGTAATAAATACGGCCAAGGATTACGCAGAACGCAGCGGGCTTAAGCTGGCAGTTTTTACCTTCAGCAACCATCCGCTGGCATTAATCCGTCCCGATTTGGTTCCGGTAAGAATTATTTCTGCGGAAGAAAAAATAAAACTTCTTGAAAGTTTTGGCGTGGATTATTTAATTAATATACCGTTTACGGAAGATTTTGCCGCCTTGTCGCCGGATGAATTCTTGGAAAGGCTGGCCTATTTTAATTACCGCTGTTTGGTAGTTGGTGAGAATTTTACTTACGGATTTTTGGGCAGCGGCAAAACGGAAACGCTGGAACGCAGCGGAAGAAAAAACGGCTTTGATGTTATCGTAAGGCCGCTTGTAAAAATGAACGGAAACGTTGTCAGCAGCACCGGCATCCGCAATCTTATACAGGCAGGGCATATAGAATATGCCAACCGTATGCTGGGGCGTGCTTATTCCATTACCGGCAAAATTGTGCATGGCGAGCAGCGCGGACGCAAACTTGGTTTTCCGACTGCCAATATTGAACTTCTGCACGGCGAAATGGCTGTGCCTGCACCGGGCGTATATGCTGTAACGGCTTCTATCGAAGGCAGCATTTACGAAGGCATGGGCAATATAGGCAATAACCCGACTTTTAACGACGTTGAACACGCAAGGCTGGAAGTTAATTTATTTAACTGCAGCGGGGATTTATACGGAAAAACAATGTCGGTGCAGTTTCGTAAATATATCCGTGCAGAAAAGAAGTTCAGCGGAGTGGAAGAACTTTGCCGGCAGATTGAAGAAGACAAAAAAGCAATAAAAACTTACTTTTTAGATAAAAAACAGTTGCCTGATACATAAAACTGTGATATACTTTTAAAGTGTTATTTTGAACCATTGCTTGGAGATACGCTGCTCCGGCGGTTTCTATGCACTGGCGATTACAGAAAAATGGAGGAATTACAATGTTAACACCTGAAAGAAAACAAGAAATTATTCTTGCAAATGCAAGACACGAAGGCGATACCGGTTCTCCGGAAGTACAAATCGCAGTATTGACTGAACGCATTAAATATCTTACCGAACATCTGAAAGAACACAAAAAAGACCATCATTCCCGCCGTGGCCTGCTCAAAATGGTAGGTCAGCGCCGTGGTTTATTAAATTATCTTATGGCTAAGGATATCGAGCGTTATCGTGCAATCCTTGCAAAGCTCGGCCTGCGTAAATAATTGGCAAATAAAGGCCTGCTTCATTGCGAAGCAGGCTTTTTTACCAGATACAGAAGATTTTATTGTAACGCAAGTTTTGTTATGATAAAATAAAAGGGTAATTTAGTTATAGGAGGAAGCCAAGTTGATTACAGCGTTAAGTGTATTGGACGTTATTGTCAGCATAGCATTAATTGGCTCTGTGCTTATGCAGTCCGGCAAGGGTTCCGGCCTGTCTGACGCTTTTGGCGGCGGTGGCGGTTATTTTGGTAAAGGCAATGATATGGATACAATGATGGCTAAAGCTACCATTGTTCTGGGCATTTTGTTTGCCGTTATTACACTTGTAATTGCCAAATTAAGCATGTAATTTTATTTTTATAAAATAATAAGCAAAGCTTTTGTAAAATCCTGCATCCTTTCAGATGTAGGATTTTTTTGTATATGCTATAATAGATATGTATATATCAGGAGGTTTAAACGTGGCTAAACTTGGCGCAAAACCGTTCTTTTTTAAGGGCGGCAGCGAAGGCGTGCTTTTAATACATGGTTATACCGGCGCACCGGGAGAAATGCGCCTGCTGGGCGAATTTTTGCACAGCAGGGGTTATACTGTGCTTGGAGTTTTGCTGCCCGGGCACTGTGAACCGGCATCCGTTCTGGCAAAAAAGACTTTTGCCGACTGGTATGACGAAATTAAGCGCGGGTTTATGCGTTTAAAAACCATTTGCAGCAAAGTTTATATCGCCGGGCTTTCCATGGGCGGGCTGTTAACTTTAAAAGCCGCGGCAGAACTTGCTCCTGATAAAATTGTGGTTATGGCAGCGCCCATATATGTTTTTGACAAAAGACAGATTTTGCTTCCGTTTTTGCATTTCTTAATCCGTTATGTAAAAAAACATCAGCGCGAATTTGATGTTCCGGAAGAATATTGCGTACACAGCGAGGTAATGCCTACAAAGCCTCTTTTAAGCATGTTTAAATTTATTAAAAAATGTAAAACCGGCTTTTTAAAGAACATTACCGTTCCGTGCCTTGTTATGCAGAGTAAAATTGAACATACCGTGTGCTGGCAGAGTGCGCAGTTTATTTATGATAATATTGCATCAGAAAAGAAAAAATTAATATGGTTTGAGCATTGCGGCCATATTTTAACTTTAGATAAAGAAAGGGAAGCAGTATTTAATGAAGTACTTGCTTTTTTAAAGGAAAGATAAATGTTTGAAGATAAAGAATATCCAATGTGTTTTGCCTGCGGCAAAAAAAATCCTATCGGTTTGAAAATGACTTTTAAAATGGATGAAAAAGAATGTGTGTCTTATTTTACCCCGAAGGAAGAACATCAAAGCTATAACGGCATGATGCACGGGGGATTAATAAGCGTTTTGCTTGATGAAATTATGGGGCACTATTTGTTTTGTATGGAAGGCAAACCTGCTTACACGGCAAAAATGGAGCTGCGTTACCGCCAGCCTTTAAAAATAGGTGAGGAGGTTAAGTGCGTGGGAACGCGCGTTAAGCAGAAAGGCCGTTTGGTTGAAATGCATGGTGAAATTATAACAAAAAAAGGTGTTGTGGCGGCAGAAGCTACTGCCAAGATGATGCTGGAGGATTAAAATGAAAAAAGGAAAAGAACAGATTTTGGAGTTTATGAGGCGCAGCAGTTATGCGCCGCTGACTGCCGAAGATTTAATTGAAGAAATACCCATAACAGGCAATTTAAACAATTTTTGGCAGGATTTAAAAGAATTGCAGGAAAACGGCGAAATTATAAAGACCCGTTTCGGCACATTCGGCTTACCGGAACGCATGGGGCTTGTAGTTGGGCGCTTTCAGCTTACAAGCAAGGGCTTTGGCTTTGTTATTCCCGATAACAAAGGCGAGCGGCCTGATGTGTTTATTCCGCCGCGTCTGCTTAACGGCGCCATGAATAACGACCGCGTTATGGCGCGCGTAGAAAAGGGCGGAGGCAACAAAAATAAGCCCGAAGGCGAAATTATCCGCATTATTACTCATGCAAACAATAAAATTGTCGGCACTTTTAAAGCCAGCCGCGATTATGGCTTTGTAGTGCCGGATGATAAACGCATAGGGCAGGATGTATATGTTTTAAAACGCAATTTTGGCGAAGCCAAAAACAACCAGAAGGTTGTTGTAGAAATTACGGAGTGGGCTCCGGACAGCCGCCGCAATATCGAAGGCAAAATTGTGGAAGTACTTGGCAATACAGGCGATGTAGGTATGGAGCTTTTGTCACTGATAAAGCAGTATGATTTGCCGCTGGAATTTCCGGAACAGGTTATTGCAGCCTCCAAACGCGTGCCGAAAACCATTAAAGCCGCAGAACTGGACGGCAGGCACGATTTGCGTGACAGATTAATTGTTACCATTGACGGCGACGATGCCAAAGACCTTGACGATGCCGTATATGTAGAGCCGCAGGAAAATGGCGACTTTACGCTGGGCGTTTATATTGCGGACGTAAGCTATTACGTACACGAAAATACTATTTTGGACCGCGAAGCGCAGGAGCGCGGTACCAGTGTTTACCTTGTAGACAGAGTGCTGCCGATGCTGCCGGAACGCCTTTCCAACGGTATTTGCAGCCTTAACGCGGGAGAAGACAGGCTGGTAATGTGCTGCGAAATGCTGATAGATAAAAAAGGCCGCATTAAAAGCTACGATATTTTCCCCGGTGTTATTAACGTGCGTTACCGTTTAAGCTACCGCATTGTGCGTGAAATTTTGGTCAATAAAAATGCCGAATTGACGGAAAAATATAAAGACGCGCTGCCGATGCTGGAAGAAATGGAGAAACTGTGCGTTATTCTGCATAAAAAACGCGTAACGCGCGGCGCAATAGATTTTGACCTGCCGGAACAGAAAGTAATTCTGGATGAACAGGGCAGGCCTTTGGAAATAGTACAGCGCGAGCATGGGCTTGCCGAATCAATCATTGAGGAGTTTATGCTGGCGGCTAACGAAACGGTTGCGCGCCATATGGCCCTGCAAAAATGGCCTTTTGTTTACCGAGTGCATGATAAGCCCAATGAAGAAAAAATGCGCGATTTATCGCTTTTATTAAGCCGTTTTAATGTAAAAATGCCGGTAGCGGCAGACATTAAGCCGCTGGCGCTTCAAAAAGCGTTAATCGCCATGGAAGGCCGCCCGGAAGAACGCATGGTTTCTACAGTTGCCCTGCGCTCTTTAAAACAGGCCGTTTACCAAACGGATAATATCGGGCATTTTGGCCTTGCGGCAGAGTATTACACGCATTTTACATCGCCGATACGCCGCTATCCGGATTTGATTGTACACCGTTTGCTGCACAAATGGCTGGCTGACCCGTACATGAAAGAAAAAACAAAGGACGAATATATTAACAAGCTCGACCATATTGCCGAACATTCATCGATTCGCGAGCGTACTGCTGCCGAAGCTGAACGTGCAACCGTCGATTTGAAAAAGGCCGAATACATGGCAGGCCATATCGGCGAAGAATATGACGGCATAATATCCGGTGTTACTGCTTTTGGCATGTTTGTTGAGCTGGAAAACGGCGTGGAAGGCCTTGTGCATATTTCCAGCCTGCTGGATGATTATTACGAATTTATTGAAGAAAATTATGCGTTGATGGGTACGCATACACGCAAATGCTACCGCTTGGGCGACCCGGTGCGCATTGAGGTTTTTCAGGTTAATATTGCCGAACGCAATATAGATTTTATACTTGCCGGTGAAGACGAAAGCGTGCGCGAACGCATTAAAATGCAGCTTGCCGAACAGCGTAAATCCGTAAGTTACCGCAGCGATGTGCCTGATAAAAAAGGCAAAAAGAAAAAGGGCGGTAAGGATAAATTTGCCAAACGCGGCAAGGGCGGCATTGGCGGCAATAAATATTTAAAAGACAGTAAGAACAAGCACGGCAAAAGAAAGAAAAAACAGAGGAATAAATAGTGGAAAAGAAAATAAAAATTGTTGCGGAAAACAGAAAAGCGCGCCATGATTTTACCATTCACGAAACTTACGAGGCAGGCATTGCCTTGACGGGTACGGAAGTAAAATCGCTGCGCGAGGGCAAAGCCAACATGAAGGACAGCTATGCCCAGATAACCAAAAACGCGGAAGTAATTGTCTGCAATTTGCATATCAGCCCCTATGACCAGGGCAACCGGTTTAACCACGAGCCGCTGCGCGACCGTAAACTTTTGCTGCATAAGGCAGAAATCCGCCGCCTTATCGGCAAAGTAAAAGAAAAAGGCTATACGCTGGTGCCTTTAAAAATGTATTTTTCGCATGGGCTGATTAAAGTAGAAATTGCCCTTGCCACCGGTAAAAAACTGTATGACAAGCGCCAGGATATGGCAAAGCGCGACGCTAAACGCGAAGTGGAACGCGCCTTGAAGGAGCTGAACAGGTAGCAGTAAAATTTAAATAAAGGAGCTGGTTGATTATGAAAAAATTTTTAATGTTAGTATTTGCTGCTTTGCTTGCGGTATCTGCCGTATGCTTTGCAGAAGCGCCCAAGGCAGCTGAAGGCACTCAAACGGTGCAAACGCAAGCTGCCGCAGCTTATAAAACGCTTACGCCGCAGCAGGCAAAGCAGCGCATGGAACAGAATGATAAAATTGTTGTTCTGGATGTGCGCACGCAGGAAGAATTTGCAGCAGGGCATATTCCAGGTGCAGTTTTGCTGCCGGTTGATTTAATTGAAGCTAAATCCGAAGAAGTTGCCAAAGTTCTTCCGGATAAAGATGCCGAAATTTTGGTTTACTGCCGCAGCGGCAAACGCGCACACCGTGCATCACAGGCATTGGCAGACATGGGTTATACAAATATTGAACATATCGGCGGCATTATGGACTGGCCGTATGAAGTTGTGAAATAAATAATGCAAATAAAAAAGTGCCTATACTAATTAAAAGTGTAGGCACTTTACTTATAATATTACAACATCATTCAAATGTAGTGTTTTACATAAAATAATTCTTGGTATTCTGCATTTGATTAATGTATATCCGTAAGAGTGGTGGAGATGAGGCTCCACCGTTCCTGCGGATACAAAATCGCCCGGAGCAATTTTTATAGTTGCTTCGACCTTATCGCCACATATAACCACTTTTTCAATGAAAGAGTTTATTATCATCTGCATTACTTCAATGTTGCCTTCACGCACTTGTTCTTTAAGTTTTTCATACATTTTAGCAAACAACGCGTTTAACTTTGCAGGATTAAGCTGTTCTATACTTGCTGTATTCGGCAAGGACTGCAAACTGTTTCGTAATTCGCGTATTTCAGTCTTAACGCTGCTTATGCGCTGCGCGTCAAATTCATCGAGTGTGCCGTTTTCAATCAATGAATATAGATTAGAAAGTTTCGTTTCAGCGTTCTTTAAAGAGGCCTGCAAAGTTTTTCTTTGACCCTTTACTGTGCTGTTAAGGTTTTTGTGATACTCAATCATCTCGGAGATTGTTTTTTCACGGTAAACATCGCTCATTACTATTTCAAGCACGCCTTCGCATACGTTCCGTTCTATGTATTCTTTTTTAACCAGTTTTTGCTGGCATTTAACATCGGCGGGCAGGCGAGTTTTATTGCAGCAGTAATAAGTATATACGCCGGAACGGGTACGCATACGATGACCATTCATAGCGCGGCCGCATATACCACAAAATATTTTACCCGTGAGCAGGTAGTTTTCCGTGGTGCGGCAACGCGAATTACTATGCCTGTTTTTTGCACGCATTTCAGCGGCGGCATGGAAGGTTGCTTTGTCTATAATAGCAGGTATAGCATTTTCAATCTTTATGGCATCTGGGTTGACTTTATGATTATTACGCTTGCCAAATTCATCTGTTAAAATGCGGTTAAAAATATATGTGCCGGTGTAGCGCTCATTACCTATAATTTCATATAAGCTGTTTTTGGCAAAAGGCTGCCCGTTACGGGTAAGGTATCCGCGCCGGTTAAGTTCTTCGGAAATTTTTGTATAACCATTACCGGCAATATACATTTCAAATATCAACCGTACAGCTTCGGCTTCTTTTGGCTCTATGTAATATTGCTGATTGATTATTTTATAGCCGAGCGGGGGACGGCCGCCGTTAAATACAGCTTTTAAGGCATTTTCCTTCTGACCTTTTTTTACTTCCTGCGCAAGGTTGCGACTATACCACGCAGCGACAGCAACCTTAATACCTTCGGTAAGTTTGCCGTTAGCGGTGCTTACATCAATGCCCTCGGCGCTGTATTCGTACCTTACGCCGTTTTTCTTTAGCCGGTCAATATTGGTGTAGTAGTCAATCTCGTTACGGGCATTGCGGTCGATTTTATGAAAAATAACAACATCAAAAATACCGTCGCCGCTTTCAAGTATCATCTGCTGGAAGCCTGTGCGACCGGCGACAGAAGTGCCACTGATTGCTTCGTCCGTATAGATTTTTACCACATCGTAGTGTTTTTGCGCGCAGTATTCTTTACTGCAACGTAACTGTGCCGTAATACTTTCGTAGCGTTGGTTATCGCTTGAATACCTTGCGTATAATGCTGCCCGCATAGTTGCTCCTTTCTACTACATAACAAACATACGTTTAGTTAACGAGGTTTAAATATTGCCGCCCTATGTGGGCGGCTTTTTTGTATTGTGAAACTAAATTGATTGACCTTTATTTTGATAATTCCAAAATTCAATCATTAAATTTAGCAATCCTTCCCCCCAAGTATCTGGCGGTATCGGAAGGAAAATTGGCGAAGCAGGAATGACGCTGTTTATAGCTCGACCAAATTCATCATAAGTTATAGCTGATAAGTCTTTTCTTTTTCTGCAATCTAAATCATATATTGAATTACAAAGGATAGTTGTCTTATCTTGCGAATTGTACCACATTTCCCACGATGTTACATATCTATGATTAAAGCATGATGAATTGGCGTTATTTTCTTTTGAAGCTACAAGTGTCTGCTTATCAATCCAAACACCAATTTTTTCATCCGAACCAGCCCAATACCATCTATTAGGGTCTGGCGGTTCAAATGCGAATACAATTTTGGGTATAATAGCTAATATTAAAAATAGAATTAGCAGAATTTTTTTCATTTTATATCTCCTATTTTTTGACAAAACTGAAAATAATTACTAATGCTAATACAAATAAGACTACCCAGTGAGTGTATTCTAAAATAATGCCTATAAATGTTACACCGAACATTATTAAAAGCATGGCGCCGAATAAAACTGCAACAACACGCAGTAAAGCAGAAAAAGCTGCTCCGATACCTTCCTCTTTAAATGCTTTATAAATAAAGGCGGCGGCACCAAGAAATATTAACAATCCAATAGCAGAATCAGTGTTATAAGCATCGTACAACATAAATTATCCTCGTTATTACCAACAATTCTTTTAAAATCTGCCGATTAAAATAAATTAAGCTGCGCACGAAGCCAATCAGCTGCTTGTTCTCGTGAAAGCCAAATATCATCAATATAAACGCTAAAGGTTTCATCTTTACTGATGTTGTAGAGGTCTACCATTCCGATATTGTCGAAATCGCCCCCAATAATATCGCCTCGTTCGGTAAATGAATAAGTATATATTTCTCCACAATAATAATTTTCGTATTGGTCTGCAATTACTATAATGCTATCGTCGGTGTATGCAACTACTCCTGTATTTGCAAAACATGAAATTGGTAACAACATACATAAACACAAAACTGTTGTTGCAATAAATTTTTTCATTATTTCCACCCGTCTTTTAAAAATTTCCTTACATATTTTTGCTCTATATCTGGGCAGGCGTACTGTAATAGTTCAGTCGAAAAATTATCAGCTTCATCTTCGTGCCGGCGGCTGCAAAAATATGTGCGGCTATCGAGGCAAAAGTGCCGGTACTTTGGATGTAAAAGTATATGCCCAATCTCATGGGCAATGACTGCTTTTTGCTGCCATTCTTCAAGTTTGCTGTTTACAACGATATATTTACGCCGAAGTACGCGCCGCCAAAAACCGTTGGCGTGCCCGATAAGCGGGTAGGGGAATATGGTTATATTAAGATAGGCTGCAATATCGTAAGGATTAGCAGAACCCGCTTTGCGTATTAAGTTTTTAATCCTTAACGGTATATTGTAAGCCATAATTATTTCCTTTTATTCTTTTCTTTAGCGTCCCGGTAAAGAGCTTCCAAAACGCGCAGCATTTGTTCCTTTTCTTCTTCTGATACCATGCGGCCGTTTAAGGTAACTTCTTCTTCCTCAAGGATTTTTTTCAAGTCCTTGGGGATTTTTTTATTTTCGGGTGGGTTATCTTCACCCAAAAGATAATCAACAGACACATCAAAAAAAGCAGCAAGCTTTTTTAAAACTTCTGTTCCGGGGTCACGAGTACCATTTTCCCATTGAGAAATCATATTTTGAGAATATCCTATTTGAGTTGCAAGTTCTTTTTGTGAGATTTTTTTGTTGTTTCTTAATTCGGCTAAACGCATATATGCTCACCTCTATTTATAATTATCTCTAATTGAAATAAATAAGTCAATAAAAGAGTGAAAATATAGCATATAGGTGTTGACATTTGAGATAAATACTGTATAATAATAGCAAATAGAGATATAGCAAATAGCTATTAAAAGGTGGTGAATATAGATGCGTGAATGGCTTAAAAATCTGCGCAAACAAAACAACATAACTCAAAGCGACATGGCCGATTTACTTGGCATATCCCAAAATTATTACAGCAATATCGAAAATGGAGCACGCGCACCGCATTTAACTTTGCCGCTCGCGTCGCAAATTTCCGATATTTTCGATATTCCGTTATCTAAAATACGCAACTATGAAGAAGCTTTGCAAAAATAAAAGCCCGCTTTGCGGGCAAGGAGGTGAAAGCGATGCCAAGAAAAGCAATTCGAGAATTGCCGATAACGGTTATAAATTCTCCTGCGGTTGCTGAATACGACAACATTAAAACCTTCGCACACTGGTTGGTTGAATGGGGTATTAGAGAGAAAATTTTGCCAGCGCCAGCAGACTACAATGTCAAAACAAGAGAGGTGAAGGAAGCATGAAAAAGTATATGGTTGCAGCGTTTTTAGCAATACTGGTAGCCGTGATGATAGCTTTTCCGCCGTCAGCGGAACAGACAGAAAAAATCTATGTGCCGTATACGGTGTACGCCGGTGATACGCTTAGCGACATCTGCATAAGGCTTGCAGAGCAGTACGGCGATAACCGTGACTGGCGGGAAATTGTTTACTACGCAAGTGAGCAAAACGGCAAGCCCAGGTATTTGCAGCCAGGCGACAAGTTGGTCATTGAATTGCTGGTTGAACGCGGAGGGCAGATTGAAAATGAAAAAAGCCGCTGATGTATTCGCAGTACATCAACGGCAACGGTAAAAGACCATGGAATAAGACTTTTACCTTTTTAGTATATCACAAAAAGGGAGAAAAACAAAATGGCAAAAGCAACACGCAGCAGCGATAATGCGCTTGAGAAGTGTTTCCCCGATTTTGATTGTGCCGAATGCGGAACACATTATCAAATACATTATCCTGCTAACCGCAATACATATCATTGGCAATATGATAATAAATTCTTTTGTTGCCGGAAGTGTTACCTTGCTTATTTTGAACGTAAGCAAGAGCAGAAACGGCGCAACTTTTGCAAGAAAAGCACTAAAGCAGCATGTGCTGCACGTACGCGCTTAAGCGCAGAGCAAGCATTAAAACGTGGTAAAGAGTACTACGAGCAATGGGAAGCAGGTGCAACGCAAAAAGAAATAGCCGAGCAGTACAGCGTTGGCAAAGAGGTTGTCGGATATTGGATTAGAAAATATCGGCAAGTTGCCGGTATGGCTTAAGAAGGGAGAACACCAAAATGAAAGGTAAACTTGTTATGACGGTTGCCGAAATGGCAGAACATGATAAATGGCTGGCAATGAGAAATAAAGGCATAGGCGGCAGCGAAGCTGCTGTAATTGTTGGTATGAATCGCTGGAAAAGCCCGTTCCAACTGTGGCTTGAAAAGACCGGCGAAGTTGAGCCGGAAGATTTAAGCAACAATGAATTCGTGTACTGGGGAACGGTGCTTGAACAGTGCGTTGCAGACCGTTTCGCAGAACTTACCGGCAAGCGCGTTACAAAGCGCGGTATGCTGCAAGATGAAGAAGTACCGTACTTTTTCGCCAACGTTGACCGTGTAGTTGTTGGCGAAAACGCCGGGCTGGAATGCAAGACCACCAACGCTTATGCAAAAGACGCTTGGGAAGGCGACAACATTCCCGACGCTTATTATTGCCAGTGCCAATGGTATATGGGCGTTACCGGCGCTGAAAAGTGGTACATTGCCTGCTTGATTGGCGGTAACACTTTTGTTTGGAAAGAGGTTACCAGAAACGAAGATGATATAACAGCACTGCGTGAAGCTGCGAAAGCATTTTGGGAAACCAATGTACAAGGCGGCGTTATGCCGGAAGCTGACGGCAGCAAGAACTGCGCTGAAAGCCTTTTGAAACGCTTTAAAGGCGGCGACAAAGAGGTTATAGACCTTGCGGCCGAAGGCGCGGATGAACTTATGGCGCAGGCGCTTGAAATAAAGGCGACTATTAAAACGCTGGAAGCGCAGCAGGCCGAATGCGAAAACAAGATTAAAGCACTGATGGGCGACCACGAAAACGCAGCGGCCGGCAAGTATGTTGTAAGCTGGGCGACGGTGAACACCGCAGGGCGCTTTAACAAAAAGAAATTTGAGGAAGATTATCCCGGCGTTTACGCAAATTACTTAGGCGCGCCGGGCAAAACACGCAGATTCACCATTAAGGAGGCAAAATAACATGGCAAACGTAAAAAACGGCGGCATTGTAGCTGCTAAAAAGAATAACGGCAGCGAGGTTGTGGCTGCTGCACAGAAAAAAAGCGTAGCTTTGGCAATGAATGAATTACTGGACAGCGAGGGTATTCGTGGCAGGATTAAAGACCTTTTAGGAAAACGCGCAGCGCAGTTTACAGGCAGCTTGGTATCGCTTGTAAATGCAGACAATAACATGAAGCTGGCTTTTGCGCAGGCTCCGATGACGATTATACAGGCAGGGCTTCGCGCTGCGACTTATGACCTTCCGGTTGACCCAGGTTTGGGATATGCCTATATTGTGCCGTTTAGAAATAAGCAGCAGGACGGCACATACCGCATGGAAGCGCAGTTTATTATGGGCTACAAAGGCATGTACCAGCTGGCAATGCGCACCGGCGTTTACAAAAAGCTGAATGTGGTTGATGTACGCGAAGGTGAATTAAAGCACTACAACCGCCTTACAGAAGATATTGAGATAGAGTTTATCGAGGACGACGACGAACGCGAGAAGAAAGAAATTATCGGTTATTGCGGCTTCTTCCGCCTTGTTAATGGCATGGAAAAGTACATTTACATGACGATTAAAGAAATTAAGCGTCACGAAGAAAAGAACCGCAAAGGCAAGTACATGGGCAAAGGGTGGCGTGATGATTTTGACGCTATGGCGCGCAAAACTATTCTGCGCAAACTTATCGGCAAATGGGGCATTATGTCTATTGATTATCAGACTGCTGACACGGCAACGCTTAAAGCGGCCGAAGCTATTGCCAAAGGTGAATTTGACGACGAGGACACACCGACCATCGACACTGCCGCAGAGCAGGTTGCAGAAGATAATGCACCGGAAACTGGCATTGAAAACCTGCCGGATGGGCGCAAGGTTGACCAGCAGACCGGCGAACTGTTCGACGAAGGGGAATTTACCGCAGACGATATTAAAACGGCTGAAAACGAAAATATGGAGGCATAAGGGCATGGAAAAGAAAGTAACTTTAACGCGCGATGATTTTATAGAAGCAGCACACAAAGCTTGTAATAAATGGGCCGATAAAAATTTAAAGGAAGGCGCATCCGTAGGCAGCGGTTTGGCAATGATACACCTTGACTACATTGCTTGCCTTGCTATTGAACTGTTTGGAAAAGAATGTCTGAAAGAAAAGCACGTGGAAGAAAAACCGAAAGAAAGCTGCGATAATGAAGCCGCAAAAGAAGAAGCTATTCCCGGAATGTTGGCTGAAATTTTGAAAGCGATAGGCGCTAAAGCGGGAGTACACGTTATTAAAATTGAGGGTAAATAAATAACAGGGCGGCAAGCTGCCGCCCTATACCCATAGGCGGTAAAAATAATGATTGAGATAGAAAAATTAGCAAATATGCTTAAATGCGCAGGAATACCGTTTGAACGCGACGACGACCCGCGCAGCATGCCGCCGTATTACAAAATGCGGCGCATTAAATACCCTTCAAAAGACGATGAAGTTTGCAGCGTAATTGAAGGGCTCGGCAGCCACGGTAATCAAGCCAACCTGTTGGAAATACGCGGGCTGTTAAAGCCGGGCGAAGGTAAAGATGTTGCTGGTTGGCTGACCGCCGAAAATGTTTTTGCGAGAATCAAGGAGCATTACCATGGAACACAGCTTTGATATAAAAATAGCAAAAGAATATGGCATTGCCGAAGCAATCATCTTGAAGCACATTTACTTTTGGGTAAACAAGAATGCTTTAAACGGCAAAAACCATATTGATGGGCGTTACTGGACTTACAACAGCGTCAAGGCGTTTGTGGAGATGTTTCCGTATTTTAACGAGCGTCAGATAAGGTATACTCTGGGCAAATTAAAAGACGAAGGGCTGATTATGGTTGCCAATCATAACAATGACCCGCGCAACCGCACGTTATGGTATACGCTGACAGACAAGGCTTTTGCTTTGCTTGGTTTACAAAATCAGCAGGTTGCAAATGACAAAAATGTCAAATCGGATATGCCAAATTCGGAAGCTCCATCTGACAAAATTGGCAAATGTAATAGTAATAATAATATAAATACTACTGGTGTTACAGATGTAAACGCAGATGTAAACACAGGTAAAGGTAGTGGTGGTAGTAGTGTAGTACCCGCGCGCGAGCAAACCGACGACGGCGACGAGGTTAACCGATTTAAGAGCGGAGCAGTAGCAGAAGCACTTGTGTTTTGGCAGGACAACTTCGGGCCGCTATCGCCTTTGTTGGCAGATAAACTGATAGACCTTGTGCGCACAACTGGACTTGTCGCGTTTAAGAAAGCCTGCGAAAAAGCCGTTGAGCGAAACAAGCGGAACTTCGCGTATATTCGCAAAGTGGCAATAGGAATTGCCGAGGGTGACGAGTGGGAAGATAAACCACCGGAGAAGCGAAAGCAAGGCGGCGGAAAGAAAAACGATGTTGCGAGGGCGGCAGAAGCTGCGCAGCGGATACTGGACAGCGGCGAGGTGATTGATTTATGACGGTGATTAATAGCGACGATGAAAAACGCAAAAAGATATTAGCAATGCTGTTCGGCGCTTTCGGAAAAGCTGACGACGCAGACCGGCTGGCTATTTACCGCAAAATGCTGGAAGATATGCCGGTTGTGCTGCTGAGTAAAGCGGTTAAAAAGCTGATTTTTGAAAAGACCTTCCTGCCGAGCGTGGCAGAGATTGTAACCGCCGCTAAAAGCATTGCCGTGGAAGTTAATGCAGCAAACAGGCTGCCGGACTGGCAGGAGGCGTGGGCGGAGATTGAAGCCGCTGTGCAAAGCAGTGCGCCGGCGAAATTTACTCACCCGATTATAGCACTGGCGGTTAAAACATACGGCATGAATAATCTTAAAACCTGCAGTGTCGAGATGTGGAGCGCAGCACACGCACAAATGCGCCGGATTTATGACGACCTTTGCAGACGGTACAGCGAAAAAGAGATGAATGCTTATGTTATAGGTGATACGCGTAAAGAAATTGAGGCCGCGCTGGAACGTGCAAATACTGGGCTGGTGCTGCTGAATGTTTCGGTGCAGGCGCCGCAAAACACGCCGGACAATGTTCGTTAAAGGAGCGCGGGAGAATGGACAACAAACCTATAAACAAAGCAGCATACAAACAGGCTGCATTACAGATTGCCGCTGGTATACGCAGGCTGGAACGTGCAGAAAAGTTTTTGATAAACCAAAACTGGAATGCCGAAGCACGTTTTAGATTATCAGAAGCAATAGGCGAAGCGAACAAAGCTTTAAGCGAAGTGAGGAGGCTTGCAAATGGCTGAAAGATATGTTGATGATGGCATAGCCGGAGGGCGGACGGTAACGCTTGAAATAAAAATACCAAATGGACGGAATTGTTTAAAATGCCCGGCACATTCAAAAAAATTTGGCAAGCACGCTTGCTTGCTTTATGGGGCATGGCTAAACACAAATACTTACAGAAAAAAAGGCGACCTGTATGGATGGCCTTCCGGCGAGGCGGTTAGAAAATGTGAGGCTTGCCTTAACGGCAGCCGTGAATTTGCGGTTGGAACAGTTAAAGAGGTGAGCATGAATGGCTAAAAACTATATGCAAGACGTAGCCCGAATGCTGGGCGTGGAATTGGAAGAAGAATTTAAGATAGCAGGGTACGATGGCAGTTTTGTACTCACAAATAAGGGGTTAATGTGGATTAACCCCAAAAAATGGAGAAGCAGTGATGCTTACGCTTTTGAGAATTTATTGACAGGTAGAAATGAACTTGTAACACAGCCGTGGCAGCCGCAAGACGGCGAATTTTATTATTTTCCAGCTGTGAATTTTCAATATAGTTGCCCGGCGGCTTGGAGCAATAATTCAACTGATTTTGCCCTTAAAGAAGCAGGCATGATATTTAAAACAAAGGCAGAATGCGAGGCTGCATTGCCGGAATTGCGCAAGAAGTATTTAGGTGGTGAAAGCAAATGACACCTGAAAGGCAAAAATGGTGGAATAGCCTGCCGAAAGAAGAAAAGCGGGTAAGGCGCAGTATTGAGTGGCAGCAGGAAAATATTCGCCACATCAAAGCTTTATGGAATAATGACGAATTGGCTCCCGAGGAAACTATAGAAGGTGGAATACGTGAAGCGAAAAAAGCAATCAAAGCCCTGCGCAAGCAGATTGCAATGCGACCATATGTATTAAAAACAACGATAGGAAATTTTGATAAATGCCCGTGTTGCTCCGTAAGATTGATAAAATATTTCCCACACTGTGCTTGTTGTGGGCAGAAATTGAGGTGGTAATATGCGTGGATTAATAACTTTAGCCGTTATCATTGGCACGCTGGCTTTTGTTGCAGGCGTATGTTACGAAATAGGTAGTTTTTGGACGTGGCAGGCGTTACGTTGGCTTTGGGGAGTGTGATGTGATGTCAAGAGAATTTCACTGGTATGCCGAAGAAACAACAGAAGAAGAACTCAAAGAAATATTTGAAAACCTTAAAAGACCGGGCGGCGAGTATTGTAATGGCTGCAACGCTCTTTTTTATGCTACGCTGGCAATAGGTTCTTATAATGCCTGCTTACGGTTTGGCAATCAACACCTTAAATTATGCAAAACTTCTGACGGTGAAGTTCGACTATTGAAATGCGAACAATGCAGAAAGGAAAGTAAATGAGCGAAGTTATGATTAAAGGCCCACAAGACCGTATTAATTGGCTGATGGTGGCTGCTTTTAGGTACTGCGTAGGGCGCCATACAACACAGGCTATGTACGGTGTAGGCGATGTAATACTTGATAATCTTGATGTACTGCATACGGAGTTTATTAAGCAGTTCATACGTGAGATTGAACGAGAGCAGTATGTCACGGAGCTTGACCAAGAGCGCAACAAGCGTTATGCAATAGACTTTTTCGCACGCCTACAAGGGCACATTAAGGATTATCAGCGCGATTTGAAGGACGAAAAAGGTGAAAAACAGCAGGAACTATACAAGCTGCTTTGCCAAGTGATGGAGCTTATACCGCAAGTCGATATGTCGTATAAATGGCCAGCGTGGGAGTGGCGCGTAAATGATACAACGTACCTTACACCAATGCTTAATAGGTTAAAAGAAGAATTAAAAAAGAGAGAGGAGCAACAAAATGGAAAAAGTGAGAGGATTTGAAAAGATTGTGCCAGACAGTGATGTAAAACTGCCGGTAAGAAAAACAGCAGGCAGTGCTGGATATGACTTTATTGCCCCACACGATATAGTAGTACCGGCGCGTGGTAGCAGTAACGTGGTTTTTACTGGTATTAAAGCATATATGCCAAAGGACGAGTATTTGCAGCTGCACATTAGAAGTAGTCTTGCCATAAAGGCGCATTTAGCATTGGCATGTGGCGGAATCATAGATGCAGATTATTATAACAACGCCGATAATGAAGGGAATATCGGCATAGCTTTTGTTAATCACAGCGATATTGGCGTAGTTATTAAGGCTGGCGAGCGCATGGCGCAGGGTATTTTTGTTAAATATGGCGTAGCTGATGGTGATGTTGTAAAAACAAAACGCACTGGTGGCTTTGGCAGCACAGGGACGAGATAATGCAGCAGATTAAATTTACCATACCGGGCAGATTGCCGGGTATGAATGAATATCAGGCAGCCTGCCGCCGTCACCGTATGGCGGGGGCTGCTATGAAAAAAACGGCAATGGAGCAGTGCATGTGGCAAATGATAGCGGAAAAGCGCAAAGGAACCTACTTTGAATGCTGCGACATTGAAATTAAGTTTGTGGAAAAAGACCGTCGGCGCGATAAAGATAACATTAGCGGCTTTGGCGGCAAGGTTATTTTAGACGCGTTGCAAAAAATGGGCATTATACCAAATGATGGCTGGCTACAGGTAAACAACCTGCGTTACAGCTGGGATGTAGATAAAGTAAACCCGCGAATAGAAGTTACTTTAACGGAGGTGTTGGATAATGAGGCCGATTGATGCAGACGCTTTAATCAAATGGCTAAATGATACCTATTGTGACACCAGCAAGAGATTGTGGAATTATAACCACCATGTAATGGCCATGGATATGATTGAAATAATAGAAAACTATCCTACTATCGAAGAACGTAAACATGGTTATTGGAGGCCTGCTAAAGAATGCACAGAAGGCGAGGCATGTGCAGAATATAAGTGCTCTGTTTGTGGTTCTTACGGCGATTGGTTTGATATGTTTTGTAGGTACTGCGGTACGGAGATGGACGAGGAGGCAAAAAATGATTAACGAAGCAATAAAAATCTGTATAGCAGAACGCGAAAAGATTATAGAAATGATTGCCGGAAGGGTTGTAGCACGCAAAAACGCCAACGGCGATATGCAGAAGTCAACCTTTTTGGCAGAAATTAAGGAACTGCACGAAAAAGCCGATATGTATTTAATGGTGTTATCAGACCTGACGAGTCATTCGGAAAACCATACGGAAGTAACGCAGGAGAAAGAAGCACAGCAGGAGGAAAAAACACCGGAGAAAGAAGTACCGGCACCAAAACGCAGAGTAACAAGGAGGGCAAAAGCAGATGAATAAAGTAATAATTTCTGGCCGCTTAACACGCGATTGTGATGTACGTTATACCACTTCCGGCAAGGTTGTATGCCAGTTTACGCTTGCGGTTGACAGGCCTTTTACTAATCAGGACGGGCAGAGAGAAGCCGATTTTATCAACATCGTTGTATGGGGTAAAATCGCAGAATTATGCGGGAACAGCCTTGCGAAAGGGCACCGGGCGTTGGTAGAAGGACGCTTGCAGCTCCGCAGTTATGACGGCAAGGACGGCGGCAAACGCTATGTTACCGAGGTTGTTGCAAATAGCGTGGAATTTTTAGAACGCAAGGGCTACACGCCGGGTAATGGCAGCGCAAACTCCGCGCAGCCATCGCCAATGGACGGCTTTGCTACTGCGGAGTTTGAACAGGATTCAATACCGTTTTAAGGAGTTATGCCATGAAATGGACCGAAGAAACGATAGAAACAGAAATTAAAACTTATGTCAAAAAGTATGAAACAAATCGCATGCCGACGGCATCTGAATTAAGGAAAAATTTACGTGGCGATTTGGTAAATGCTATTGCTAAAAATGGTGGGTTCGAGAATTGGGCACAACGACTAAAACTTAATATTAAATCAAGTGAAACAAGTTTAGGTAAAAGTTTTGAGAAATATTTTCGAAAAAGCGTTAAAGAGATTTTAGGCTTAAATAGTCAGCAAATGCCCATAAAGTTCCCGTACGATGTTTTGATTGACGGTTGCATTAAGGTAGATGTTAAGTGCGGATTTTTGTATAAAGGAAAAGCCGGCAGTTTTTATACGTTTAACCTTGAACAAACTAATAGAAAAAGCGATTTACTTGCATGTTATTGCTTAAATGATGATAAAAGTGTTAAAAAATTATATGTTATACCGTCGGTTTTATTACAAGGGCATAAACAACTTTCTGTTGGTCAACACAAATCGATATATGACAAATATCTTAATGCTTATTATTTAATTTTAAAATATTTAAAGTTTTACAACGAAATAAGAAAAGCATTATAAAACGGAGGCGGGTTTAATGCGGGAAACAAATTACATGAGCAGCTCTGCTCTTATTGAATTTTTAAAGGTAGGTATTTTGGCAGGCGAGCTGGATATTATTGCAGCAAACACCAAAAAAACGGCTAAAACGCCGAAAGAAAAGCGTTGGGCGAAGGACATGAGGATGTCGGCAACACTTTTGCAAAAAATTACCGACGAGCGCGTTGCCGTACTGGACAAAGACCAGCTTGAAAGCGTCGCAAGGCGCAATCAGCACAGCAAAATGGTTATGGAAACAACGCACAACTTGCGTGTCGGCAAGGGCAGAATTGATGAACGTATTACTATTGATTATGACGATTTGGCTTTGATTGCCGAGATGGCGTTGATGTGCTGCAACGCCTGCCCGCAAGGCAAATATGTTAAGGAATGTGAGTACCGCAAGATGTTTCATCGCTTAGGCATCCCGGTAGGCCGCGAGGAAGTAAGCGACGGCGAGTGCGAGTTTATGACGAGCAACAAACCTAAAATTTTACTTCCGCAAGGCAACACCGACCCAGAGGCACACGCACTTTTTGACGACGAGAGAGAGTTTATTTGAGGTGGCGTATGACGGAACAAGAAGTTTACTGGCTTATTGCTAAGCTGTTATGCCCGGTATGCCAAGTATTGCTTGTATGGGCTGACGTGCGGCGTAGAAAGCGCGGCATTGTATTGGACGGATTTACGGACTGGATAGTAACGATTGTGGTTGTGCTGCTGTTTTTCATTAACATGTTGATTTAGGGGTGGAAGCATGAGCGAAAGATATAAACTGATTATCGCCGGAACGCGCAGTTTTAACGATTATGAACTGTTAAGAAACATAGTTTCAGCCCTGTTTATGAAGCGCCGCTGCTGGACGATAGACTGGAACGAGGAAATTGTAAGCGGCGGCGCACCGGGAGCTGATACACTGGCTGTAAGGTATGCAACCGAAGCTGACATGCCGTTTAAAGTATTCCCGGCTGATTGGAAAAAGTACGGTAGAAGCGCAGGCCCACGCCGTAACAGGCAAATGGCGGAATACGGAGACGCTGCAATAGTATTTTGGGACGGGAAAAGCCGGGGGACGCAGAACATGATACAGCAAATGCGCGAGCTGGGTAAGCCGGTGGAAGTAGTTATATATCCGAAAGGGGATAGAGAAAATGAATGAACCGAAGTTTAAAGTTGGCGATAAAGTATTTACTGATAATATCATTGGAGAAGTAACGGATGTTTATTACATTGGGGAAAAACCGCGGTACAGAATTAAAACGCCAAATGTAGAGATTTGTACTTTTGGCGAAGGTTGCAAGATTGTTGATGGCGTTTGTTTCTTTGACGGTGCAGATATTGAAGAACGATATGCAGAGTCGGTTAAGGACGAAGTGCCGGATGAAGAAGTACCGAAAGAATTACACCCGGCAGTAGAAAAGTTTAAAAAGCTGCTTGATGATACTATGGTTAACCATCCGCCGCATTATACGGCAGGTAAAGTAGAGTGCATAGACGCACTGGAGTCTGCCACGGTAAATTTGACCGGCATTGAAGCCGTATGTACTGCCAACGCCATTAAGTACCTTTGGCGCTGGAAGCAGAAAAACGGTGTAGAGGATTTACGCAAGGCACAATGGTATATTAGTAGACTGATTGCAGTTTGCGAGGAGCAGACAAATAATGATTAAGACCTGCGGTAACTGCGTTTACATGGTAGACGAGGACGGAGAACCGTACTGCGCTATACGTGACCTTTATTATGTCGTAACGCCCGGAACGGTAGCTTGTGACGATTGGCGCGAGGATAACGGCAATGCACTGCATAAATACTGCCCGGAATGTGGGCAAGCGCTGAAATGGGTTGAGGAGTGAAGCATTATGGAAATAAGGTGCACAAAAAATTTAAAATATAAAATCGGCGATTTAGTGAAAGTAGATAAAGAAAAACTAAGACCAAACGATTTAACGCTTGTTGAATTTAACAAGGCCGCAACTGGACATACAATAATGCAAACAGTTAAAGTAGCAGGCGTGCGGCCTATTGTTAAAATTGAGTATCTTGTGGAATTTGACGACGGCGTACGTCTTTGGGTAAAAGATGACCTTGTGAAATAATAAATTATGTTAAAACAGGCTGGGAGGGCAGGGTAAGTGAATAACAAGGAACTAATCGAATTTGTTTTTTATCACGAAAAAGAAATAAAACAGGCGGTATTTGAAAAGCGCGAGGATGGCTGCCTGCCCAAAACGGGCGGCGGTGGGAGCGGGCATTGCCGTGTATCAGACCCAACTGCACAGAACGCCATACGCAAAGCGTTGGAAGTACCGGCAGTGATGATAGAATACGGTGCTAAAACCTGCGGCCGGCGTAACAGCATAACACTCCGGCATCCGGAAAAATGGCTGAAAGTTATACAATACACGCGTGACTACTTTAACGGTACAGCTTCTGGCGCATTGTTTAAAATGCGGTACGCGGAATGCTTAACGCGAGAGGAAGCGTGCGAAAAACTGAAAATATCTGTTAAGCAATACCATGTAATGACTTCAAACATAATTAAGTTTGCCGAAGGTGCCGCTTTTACATCGGGCTTAATAACAAGGAAATGGGGATTTCACAAATAATTCACAAATGAGTGTACACTCAACCCCTTAAAAGTGATATACTATAATATATACTGGCGGTAGTTGTGAAAAGCAATTACCGCTATTTTGCTGAACTGCCAAAGGTTCCAACACAGTCAACGTACAACAATAATTCCCTTTGGTTACAGCAAGAAGTGAAACAACGGTGCTTCGCGCATCGCTATTGCCGATTTACTAAAATGTAAAAACGGTACCGCCACCGCCGGTTGGCGCAGCGTTATGCAACCGGTAAAACTTAATAATTAGGCAGATAGCTCTTACAGTTATCTGCCTTTTTTATTTGCACGGAAGGTTGGCGTAACGGTAGCGCAGCGGTTTGCTAAGCCGTCAACCGGTTTATCGGTTTGTGGGTTCGATTCCCGCACCTTCCGCCAATATAGCGGTGTGGAGCAGTAGGAGTGCTCGCTCGATTTTTAATCGAGAGGCCGTTGGTTCAAATCCAACCACCGCACCAAATTTAAAGCCAAGCGTAATGGCCAAGTAAGTATGCCTACGGGCACTTACACCCCGGCGCAGGTATCGCGGCATATACCTGCTTGCCGGTCGCTTACATATTTTTTGCACATCGGGTAGCGCTTTTCCTTTCCCCTACCCGGTGTTTGCTATCCCACGGGGGATAGGCCTCCTTTGTAATATAGACCCGCAGCAGCCCTGCGTTTTGGGGCAATCAGAGTTTGACGCAGGGCTGCACCCGAATGAATGGTTTGCTCAAAGGTTTATATATTATATATATAAACGTCTGAGCAAAATTGAACATAAAAAATCGCTGAAACACCGGTAAACACTGCTGTTGCCGGTGTTTTTGCATATTACACAAAAAGTGTAAAAAAATCTCGTAACTTGGGGGACATTTTAATTGACTAAAGTAACACGTTTTATAAACCAACAAGTTAACGAAGATGGAGAGATTGTAAGGGCGTCTACGCGCACTGTAAGGTACTTCGATGATGATAACGGTTATCTGTTTTGGTGCAATAAAGAGGCAGTAAAGAGTTTTAAAGGATATGGGCTGCCGAAAGAATTATCAGAAACAGAAACCGCGCGCGTGTACCGGTTATCTTTAACAACGCATAAGGGCAGCAATTTAATCTGCTACCGCAGCGGCAATGTAATAAAGGCTATGACAGTAGAACGCATGGCCGCTTATTTAAACATCAGCCAGCGGCAGGCAGCAGGCTTTTTGCGTAAGATGATTGACTGGCGTATTATTGGCCGCGTTAAGGTACAGATAGGCAGGAACTTTGAAACGCAGTATTATATTAACCCAATTTACTTTTTTAACGGTAAATGGCTTAATTACAATCTATATTTTATCTTTAAGAAAGACCTTGACGACATCTTGCCGGAATGGGTAAAAATCCGCTTTAATCAGGATTTACGCACAAAACGGCAGGGGTAATTATATAGACCGCCTTGTAAAAATCGCTTACAGGGCAAATATGGAGGCGGCTTTAGCCGCTTGTGGTGGTTGTCGGCGCCGTAAGGCGCTTAATAAAGTTTGGTGATATACTGATGGCGAATAAAAAGCTTACACCGAAACAGCAGAAGTTTTGCGAGGAATATGCGGCAAGTGGCAATGGTACTTTGGCTGCAATAAGAGCTGGTTACCCGGAAAGAAGTGCACGTTCTATTGCCAATGAAAACTTAACAAAACCTGACATTATCGCTGAAATTAAGCGGTTAAGCCAACGTGAGAAGCATTACCGTATTATGAATATAGACGAACGGCAGGTACTATTGACGCAGATTGCCAATAATGGCGTGGATTTAAACGCTGCTATACGTGCTATTGATACTTTAAACAAGATGGACGGGCTGTATATACAGAAGCACGAAGTGCAGGTAACGCGCAGCTTGGCGGATATTATAAAAGAGATTGACGACGATGCTGACACAGGATGACGCTTTATTCTTAAAAAAGAAGATACCGGAATGGCGTAAAGACCCTGTTAAGTTTGTTAAAGAAGTATGGGGCGTTGCGCCAACGGAGCAGCAGAAGCAGTTTTTGCGGGCGATTGCAAAGCCCGGCGCAAAGGTAAGTATTAAAAGCGGCCACGGCACCGGCAAAACTACTGGGCTGGCGTGGGTAATACATTGGTTTTTGATTTGTTACGATAAAGCTAAAGTACCGGTAACAGCACCGACGGCTGCGCAGCTCAAAGACGCTTTGTGGGCCGAACTTAAAATGTGGTGGAATTTGCTGCCGCCGCAGCTGCATGATTTGTTTGAATGGACCAGTGACCACTTTACCAGCGAAACAGGCAGCTTTGCAATGGCAAGAACGGCAAGTAAGGACAAGCCGGAAGCGCTGCAAGGCATACACGCTGATAACATCTTGTTTTTAATTGACGAAGCGTCCGGTGTAGCGGAGGAAGTATTCATCGCCGCCGGTTCTTCGCTTTCTGCGGAAAATGCACGCGTGGCAATGGCAAGCAACCCTACGCAGACTACCGGGTATTTCTACGCCAGTCATAATAAAAACCGTAATTTATGGCAGACACTTACCTTTAACGGCGAAGAAAGCCCGCGAGTATCGCAGGCATATATTGACAGCATTGCCAACGAGTACGGCAAGGACAGCGATGTTTACCGCGTGCGCGTGCTGGGCGAGTTTCCGCTGGCAAGCGATATGCAGTTTATCGGCATGGATATTGTGGAAACGGCAATGCAGCGTTACGAAAACTTAAAGCCGGGTAGTTATGAATTTGCGCCGGTTATTATCGGCGTAGACCCTGCGTATGACGGCGACGATGATTTTGCTATTTACTTGCGGCAGGGCTTATACAGCAAGCTGCTGGGTATATGGCCAAAGAATGATAATGACGGCATGATGGCGCGCATATTGGCAGACTTCGAGGACCAATACCGGGCTGACGCAGTGATGATAGATAAAGGCTGCGGTATGGGCCTGCAATCGTTTGGCAAAGTAATGGGCCGCAACTGGCAGGTTATAGCTTTTGGCGGCACGGATTTTACCGGCGAGGGATATTTAAACAACCGCGTGCAGATGTGGGCAAAGATGAAGCAATGGCTGATTGATGGCGGCGCTATTGAATATGACGATAAATTAAAAGCTGACTTAATAGGCCCGATGGCGTGGGTAAACGAAAAAGGGCTGATACAGCTTGAAAAAAAGGAAATGATGAAAAAGCGCGGTGTACCGAGCCCGAACAGGGCGGACGCGCTGGCTTTAACTTTTGCTATGCCGGTAATACCGGACAAGTTTGAAACGAAGTTTAAAGCGGCTAAGCGTGCCGGTAGGATACGCAAGGCTGGCAGCATGTAAGAGGAGGTTTGAAGTTATGGGTACTTTTTTAAAGCCGGTTAAGGATATTTTGGCATGTACTGTCGATGGCACGAGCGCGGCCACGTTATTGGCAAGTGTTGATGTGGCAAGCGGCTTACGTTCCGGCAGGCATGCGGTTGAAGTAATTAACAGCGGCGACGCGCCGGTATATGTTGGCGGCAGCGACGAGGTAACGGCTCAAAATGGTATGCCGGTGGCAGCAGGCGAAAGTAAGCTCTTGCCGGTATATTCCAATACAAAGCTGTATGTTACCGGCGGCAGCGTAACGCTTGTTGAATATTTTGGATAAAGGTGGGTTGTTGAATGGAAAACAACTTAAACCAAACGCTTACGCAGGCGAATGAACTTGTAACAGCGCAGGAACCGTCAAATATACTGTCTATGCTGCCGGTTAAGAAAGAAACGAAGGAAGTAAGCCTGAAAACGCTTTCTAAACGCGAGATTGACAAGATTATGAAGGCTGCTACCGCTGGCAAGAACATTGCAAAGCAGTATTATGATGATACTGTGGAACCGGAAATAAAAGAGCGCACAAAGATATATAACGCTGACAAAGAGTATTATCGGGAGAAGTTTCCGCGTCTTAGCGAAAAAACCGATTGGCGCAGCCGTGATGTGCAGACGGCGGCTGACTGGATTAAACCGGGGCTTATGGAAGCGTTTACCGGCGGCGACGACCCGGTGGACATTAAGGGCGTTGATGTAGACGACGATAAAAAGGCCAAGCTGCTGCAAAACATTGTTAAGTACCAGCTGGAACGCAAGAACAGCTTTTTCAGTTTAATGGATTACAGCTTGGAAGAAGCACTGCGCAGCAACTTCGGTATTGCCAAAACCTATTGGAAGCACGAAGAAAAGCGCGAGGAATATCAAGTATTATTGGCGGAAAACGATATTATGGCGGCGGTAAGCCTTTTGGAAGAATATGCCAAGGGCAATATTGAAGTTAAGAAAATGGAGCCGCTAAAAGACGCGCCTGACCTGTTAAAGATTGTTTTTGACCGCATTACCGTAACGGCGAACTACCCTGTTGTGGAGTTTATGCCGCCTTCGGAATTGTTGTTTACGCCGGAAGCGGCGACTTTGCAGGAGTGCAAGTTTGTGGCACACCGCAAGGTAGTAACCGGCGATTATTTAAAACGCAAGGAAAAAGAGGGCACATTCCGGAACGTTGATGAGGCCATTAAGAAGCAGGGCGATACCAACCCAAGACCTTACGAAGAAGATATAAACGATGAACTGCGCAGAATGCGGCATGACCTTAACGATAGCGATATGGCAAGCACGCAGGTGGAGCTTATCGAGGCATACCTTGACGTTGATTATAACAACGACGGCATTATGGAAAAGGTTATTGTGCACATGGTTGATGATATACCTTTGCGTATTGCACTTAACGAGTTTGAGTTTGTGCCGTTCTTTCCGTGCTGCGTGAAGTATGACGCTAATAAGATTTTTAGCGATTACAGTTATGCCGACACGATTGAAATGCACCAAGACCTTAAAACGGCGCTTGTAAAGCAGATGATAATTAACGTGGCGCAGCAAAACGCGGGACAGCGAATTGTTGACGCAGCACATCTTGATATGGACGCTTTAATCGACGGCGATGAAATTATTGCAGCCAACGGCACAAATGGGCCGCTGGCTAATTATGTTTATGCGATTAACACGCCGCAGCTTTCACCGCAAACAATGACGCTTTTAGAGTATGCGCAGAATGAAATTGAAAGCCAGACCGGCAGCACAAAGTATAACCAAGGCCTTGACAGCAATAGCTTAAACAAAACTGCTACCGGCATTACAGCTATTATGGGCGCAGCGGACAAAAGAACAAAACTTATTGCCCGCAGCATTGCTGAAAACTTTTATGTGCCGCTGGTTAAGGCGATTATATTACTTGACCAAAAGTATTTGCGCGATGAGGAAATGTTCCGTATCAACAATGAAAACGTGCAGATACGCCGCGAGGATTTGGACATTGATTATGACCTTATTATCAACGTTGGCGCTGGCGCAGGCACAAGGGAAGCGCGCATTCAGTACCTGATGATACTTATTAATCAGCTTATACCAATGCTGACACAGGCAGGAATTGCTGATGAGAAAACCATTTATAACGCGGCGAAGGATTTATTGGAAGAAATGGGCTTGCGTTCTACAATGGCGTTTTTGCAGGACCCGCAGTCGCCGGAAGGACAGCAGAAACGGCAAATGGCTGCACAGCAGCAACAGCAGCTTTTACAGACGCAAATGCAGCAGCAAGAGCGCGAACATCAAGTAGAATTGCTGAAAGCTGTATTGCCGCGCATTTCTATAAAATACGAAGATTTACCGATTACAAGCCGCCAGACGCTTTTGCAGACCATTGGTTTAGGCGCGGATACCGGCGAGTTTATTGCAAAGGAGCTGCTTAATGATGAACGTAATGACAGGCGCAGGCCGCCTGCGCAGAATGGCGCGGCGCAGCAGAACATTAATCCGCAACCCGGAACAAACGCCGGAGCAGCGGCAGGCAGAGCGCCGGGCGAAGCTGTTAGAACAAGTGGAGCAGGGCCGGTTGGCAGAAGCGGCAATTAAGTTTGCTGATGATGTATTGGCGGATGCCGAAGATTATGCTTTGGCTAAACTTGCAAACGCTGATACCGATTTGTTGGCACTGCGTTATGAATATACAGCGGCACTGGCATTTAACCAAAAAATTAAAATGCTGGTAGCGGCAGGCAAGGAAGCGGAGCGTAAATTACAACGTATGAAACAGGGAGGACAAAATGCCAAAGAATGATTTTGAGCTTAAATTACAGCTGCACGCCGATGGCGATGTAGCAGCCGGAGCCACGGCACCGGACGGTGGCGCACCGGCGGAAGTAAATGTAGGTGCCGATAATGGCGGCGCCGATTATACCGGCGACACAGCAAGTAATGACAGTAGTGCGAAAACTTATGCTATTGAAGTAGACCCACGCACCAACCGCCGTAAGGTTGTAATGCTTGCCGGGAAAGAGCCGGAACCGGCACAACAAGATAATGCAGCGCCGGCGCAACAGACTGAACCGAAACCGGTAGCACCGCAGCAGGCAGAGAATAAACCAGAAGTACCGGCCCAGCAGGCTGCCGCAGTACAGCAGCAAGCACCGGCAACGCCGCTGTTTGCAAACCCGCAGCAGCAGCCGCAAATGCCGGAGCCGTATAGGAATATGGCGGAAGTTATGGACGCTATCCGCACTAATACCGTAGACGCAAGGCGTATTCCGCTTGAATTTGCCGGGCAGTATGCGCAGATTAGAAATGCAATGCTTGCACAGCAGCAGGCAGCACAGAACGCGGCACAGATTACCGCAACAGGACAGCCTCCTTTGCAATCGCAGGCAGCTGCCCGTAATGAGTTTTTTATGAAGGTAGAACAAGCGGCGCGCGAAAATGCGTTGAACGCAGTAGGCATTACCGAAGAAGAACTGGAAAGCGCAGATTACAGTGATGATGAAACGCTTAGGCAGAAAGCCAAACAGTTTGACACGGCGCTTGTATGGCAGCGCAACAGCATTGTTGAAGCTGTTAAACAGCAACAGCAGCAGGCTTACGCAAGACAGCAGGCGCAGCGCCAGATTTATGCCGATATTGATAATAAAGTTGCCGAATACCGCAGCAGCGAGCCGGAGTTTGAGGGCATTAACGTATTAATGGCAAACCTTTATAAAACTATGCCTTACGATAAGGCAAGCAAATATGCCGACGCTATTGGTGCTTACCAGCGCGGAAACATTAATGTACAGCAGGCGCAGGCTTTACAGGAATACTACGATGAAAGTCGCAAGGTTTATTATGCGCAGAAAAATGGTTTAAGTGTTATGCCGTCACCGTCACCGGCAGTGCCGAGAGTGGAAACTCCGGGCACCGGTGCGCAGCAGCCGCACTACACTACCGTTGCCGACCTTAGAAAAGCAAGTAACTATAAAGATGTACGTTCTATTGTTGGCAAAATGGTTGCCGAAAGGCAGAGGAAAAACAGATAAAATCTGCTTCATACGCCGGGAGCAGTTTTATAAATAAAATAACAGGAGAGTGATTATTTAAGATGGCAAATGATGTATCCCGCAATCTTGGCCCCGGTGCCAGCGGCTCTTATTCTTATGAGAGTGTTGGCAACGCCGAGGATTTATCCGATATTCTTGTGAATATCGACCCGGACAGAACCAAGTTTTTGAGTGCTTTCGGCACCGCCGATGATGCCATCAGCACTGATTTTTCTTGGTTTACCGAGCGTATGCGTCCGCCTCAGGACAATGCCCACCTTGAAAAAGAGGAATACGCTTTTGCGGAAATTGACAGCCAGGAAGGGCTCCGCAACTTCATCCAGCACTTCCAAAATACCGGCTTTGTAACCGATACCCAGAAGCGCATTAAAAAAGTATTCCGCCGCGGCACCAATGAATTTGACGCTGCTGTGGACAGAGCAATCCGTTCTCAGGGCGACGACATTGAGTTTATGCTGGTTAACAGCATGGAAAGCTGCTTTGAAACTCCGGGCACTAAACCGGCACGCAGCGGCGGTGTACCGTACTTTTTGCAGACTTATGCAGAACCGGCAACCGTTGAAACTACCGGCGGTGTAGTTACTTTGACCAATGTAAACAAGGACACTCACCCGATTGACCTTAAAACCGGCGACTTTGTTTACTTCACCGCAACTACCATGCCGACCGGTTTGGAGGCTAACCGCTGCTATTACATTCGCATTGAAACTGACGCAGCAGAAGCTAAAAACAAATTCAAACTGTACCGTGATATGAACGACGCGGTGAAAGGTACTGCCAGCGCAGAGATTAAACCGACCACTACCGGCACCGGTTTGACCATGATTAGACGCAACGTAGTATCTTTGGGCGGCAGCAAAGACTTTAGCCTTGACGATATTAATACCGTTATGGAAATGATTTACCGCCGCGGCGGCCATGGCAATCAGGCTTATATGAGCCTGCGTAACAAGCGCAACTTTAGTAACCTTGTTAATGCCAATGTTCAGGCTAACCGCAAAGCTACCGACAAAGCTAATTACAATGACGCGGCTACTGTTTATGAGAGTGACTTCGGCGTAGTAAATGCTCACGCTCATATGATGTACCCTGATACCCGCATGGATATTCTTGACCTGCAGTATTGGGATATGAAATGGCTCAGCCGTACTCACGAAGTACCGAACCTTGCCAAAACCGGTACTTATGATAAGTTCGTTATTGAAGCTGACTGCGGCTTGCAGGCAACTGCACCCCAGTCCAGCGGCGCGATTATCGACATCAAGTTTTAAGGCAACTGAACATTAAGAGCAGGAGAAGTTATTTTTCCTGCTCTTTTTTGTTTATAAGGCGGTGAAGCTATTGATTGTTAAACAGGAATTACAGACGGATGAAAAAGGCAATGTAAGGCTTAGAAACTATTGTAGTGCACAACACGCGCTTGATATGGCGCGAATGTCGCGCGAACTGAACGAAAGCGGCCGCTTTGGCGATAAGAACGGCGAGTGCAGGCTTTTAGGGTATATTCCGGAAGAAATGTTTAATTTTAATCCGTGGTTGATGGAGGCGCGCAGAGCTTTAAGGCATGGCGACCAAGGCAAGCACGATTATTACATGATGAAATTTTTTGAATTATTCCCTGCTTTTGCCGGTAATAAGAAAACGAAATACTGGCGCGGGCATAGGGCGGTGTTAATATGAGCATTGCAGCTAAAGAAGTTTTGCATTTGGTGCGCTTTAAACAGCAGGACCACAACGAAATTAAGTTTAGCGATTATGATATTAAAAATGCTTTGAATGAGGCGCTGCGCTATATTGTGCAGTCGCAGGCATTACAAAACAGTGATTTTTTGGACGCTGTTAAATATTACAGCGAAGAAGAAATAAACAAGGAAATTGCAGCGGCGAATGAGGATTTGCCGGAGGATGAGCAGCAGCCGCTGATTAGTTTTAAGAAAGACGGCGTGGAGCTGCCGGAGGATTACCAAGTTGTAAGTGGTGTTACACGCGCTTTTGACGGTTACCCGCTTTACCCGATAGATGTTACCAACGTTCCCAACCCAAAGCAGTATAAAGTTTTGGGCGGTAAGATTTATGCCGGCGTGCCAGCGTTTTATCTGACCTATAAAAAAAGTATTGGCAGCATTAAGGATTTTGACGAAGATATTATCGATTTGCCTGCATTCTGCCTTGACCTGATTATTAAAGTTACCGGCATGATACTTAATCAGGCCGAAAACGATATTTTACTTAAAACCATTGACAGCACGGCTAATGCGATTATTCCGCGCCGCAAATACAACAATGCGCGAATGCGTATGCCATTTTATTGCTGATGGAGGTATTGGTAATGATTACGGTACAGCAAGCCATCAGCCGCATTAGGGCGGCAGGACACGATATATCGGAAGAATACAGCGACGAACGCTGCATAGAGTTTTTAAATAACAGCTTGCAGCGTATAGCGGCGCTGTTAATACAGGGGCGCTACCCTGCAATGACGCAGGAAGTTATTGTACATGACGGCGACACGCTGCCGAAAAACTATATACAGGCGGCAGGCACTTACCCGCTGCGCATGACGGCAGGCAAAGCCGAAATTGTGGACGGCAGCGAGTATGTACGTTTTAGGTATTTTGCGACACCGGCGCTATTGGAGGATTCGACAGATGAATTTCCCTATGACCATGACGGCATTAATGAAATTGTGGTGCGCTACGCGATTATGCTGGCCCTGAACGAAAATGAGTACGATATTTCGCAGGACACTAACCTATTGACTGACCTGCAAAACGCTATTGCTACTGCTATGAGTATGACCTGATAAGTTGGTGAGAGCCGTGAGCGAAAGAGATATTTCTACTTTTGCGGAAGATACCGAAACAACAGAAGAAGAAAAAGCAACCGCTTTGAAGGTGCCGGATTTACCTGCGGTAATACAGGGCGACGGCAGGCATGTTATGAGCCTGTTAAAAGATTACCTGGCTGAAAGCACCAAACAGGTAAACCTTGCCAATGGCTTTACGCAGGAAGATATTGACGACGAGGCGGACGGCGCAGTACAGACTCCGCGCAATTTTACCCTTACATTTACAAGGGACGGCGGCAGGTTTACATGGGACCATATCCGCGATATTGCCAGTCTTGCTTTTTATGAACTGCGTACCGATGTATACGTTGGAGAAGAAACCGGGCTTTTAGAAAGAACGGTTAACAATTACAGCACGGCAATGCCGGTTACTTTTGTCGGGCACGTTTATCTGTATGCTTTTAATCAAGATGGTTTATACAGCAACCCGGCAGAAATTTTATATAACAAGCCACGGCCGGACGCGCCGACTAATATTTCCATTACCACCAATGCGGATGGCACAATGGTTACTTTTTCAGAAATTCCAAACAACTGCATCGGCGCGTACATTTATATTGATAATAAGCGTTATACCGCTTATGACAATGTGTTTATCATCACTGACGATATAAAAGGCGTAGAGCAGATTAAGGTATCGTTCTTTGACCAGTTCGGCGAAGGCGAACAGGGCATACTGTATTTGGTGCTGCCTGATGTTACAGGGCTTTTGGTAGAACGTAACGGGCCGGAGCTGGATTTTTATTGGGACCCGATAAACATTTACAACGTGAAGTATGTTGTGAAGGTGTGCAGCGAGCTTAGTTGGGAGCGCGGAACGGAGCTGTTCAGGACGGCTACAAACGATAAGAACCGCCGATTGTACCCAAACCGTGGCGACTACTACCTGATGGTTAAGGCTTATGACGAACACGGTAACTATTCCAAAAATGCAGCTTACCAGTTTATGACAACGGAAACCGACATCAGCCGCAACATTATTTTGGAATTTGACCAAGCTGACACTGCGTATAGCGGCAGCAAGCTGAATGTATATTATGACCCGGTGTTAAGCGGCGTAACGCTGGAGGCGGACGCTACTTATGGCGAGTATATTTTTAATGTTGAGCTTGACCAAGAATACAAGGCCCGCAACTGGCTGGAATACAATGCCTTTAGCGTAACGGATAACAACACATGGACATGGGAAGATTATACCGTTGCTTGGCAGGACGCCAATATCCATTGGGCCGGTGTTTTGGGCGACGTTGACAGTGCCAATATAAGGCAGGAAATTGCTTATTACAAAGGCGTTGGTACAAACAATCTGTTTTATGCACAGCTTGACGGCGACCTTTTAACAGAGGATGAAGAAAGCCCGGAAGAATCGCAGCACGCCGATGATTTCAGACAGGGCCGCTGGGCGCAAGGGCTTTATATAGGACCCCTTACGAGGCTTAGCTACGATGCTTCAAAAATGCAGCGCACATTTAATTTAATCTTCTTTGTGAAGTTGACGGAAGAATTAAACGATACGCGGTTTGTAACCCTATATAACGAAAATAACGAGTGGCTTTCACTTGGCTATGACAAGCGCTTGAAAAGTTTTTACCTGTTTTCAAGCGATGGAAAAGAATTGTGGGTGCCGTTTAGTTTTACTGTTAGCGGCATGGCATATTTTACGTTTGGAATCAGTCAGGGAAGCAACGCAAGGTGCCTGTATATAAACTATTTGAACAAAAATCAAACCGAATACGCACAGACTGACGCGGAGCCGCTTGGAATTTTGAATAAGCTGGCCGCGTACCCTGTAATTATTTAAGCCGGTTAATTACCGGCTATTTTTATGAGGTGAAAAATATGGAAGAAAATAAAAACGGCGTAAAAGAATTTGCGCACATTAAAGGGGCTTTGGAGATTATTCACCGCAAGGCTGACGGAAGCGTAAGTGTGCGCCGTAAAGATAATTTGATTTTAAATGCAGGTTTTGACTTTATTGCTGACGCTATCGGGAAAAGCGCCAGCCGTCCGAATGTTATGAGCCATATTGCAGTAGGTACAGGTACTACCGCGGTTGCTGCAACGCAGACTGCGCTTGTTACTGAACTTGCGCGCAAAGCAGCAAATTATCAGCACACAGCGGGAACTAAAATTTTTACCTTTACTACTACTTTTAATCCCGGCGAAGCAACCGGCGCAATTACCGAAGCAGGTGTTTGCAATGCTGCCAGCGCCGGTACTTTTATTGACAGAGTTACTTTTGCGGTTGTAAACAAGGCCGCTGACGATACGGTAACTCTTAACTTCCAGTTTACTCTTAGCTAACAGGTGATTACATGGGCGTACAAGTTACATCTAATTTAGACTTTAATAACGGTTCGCTTAAATTAGGCGATTTAACACAGCCGTTCAGCGCCTATGAGAACACTTTTCAAAGCTACGATTTACAGAATTATTCTTGGCAAAATTGCCCGCTGACATGGGAGAAGTTTATTAAGACATGGAACATGGCGGGCATGACGGTGTTTACAGTTGATGTCGAAGAAGAAACTGCTTTGACTGATACGGCAACCAAAACATCGAAAATAAAGAAAAAAGAAGCAGCAGTGATTGCAGAAAAGCACAGCAAAACGGCTGAAAAAGCAATTAACGAAGCTGCTGCCGTTACCGAAAGCTATTGGGATTATATTCAATTTAAGCTGAACTTTGGCGAAAACTTAGCCGTCAGCGATACGCCCCGGAAGTTATTGACGCGAGGCGTTGCTGAAAACTTCGGCGTTGCTGAAAGAAAGGTGCTGCGCAATGTGCGCAAAGTGCCGACGGAACTTTTGAACGTGGCCGATGTAATGACGCGTTCGGCTAAATTCAAATTGGACTTTAAAGAAGCCGCAGCACTATCTGATGAAACAAGCAGAAAACTGAAAAAATGGTTTTTTGAAGCGGTAGATGCCGACGAGGTTGTGCCACAAAAAACCATATTGCTTGCAAAATCGGAAGAAGCAGAGATTACGGACGCTTTCAAAAGAACTGCTTTATTCCGCCGTGATTTTGCGGAAAATGCTGCTGTAAGCGATGAAGTTATAAAGGCTATGGAGTTGTTAAAAAAGGATAACGCCGCACTGTATGACGCATTTTTGCAAGCCTGTGGCGGGGTAATAAGCAACATTGCCATAACAGAAGGCGATATGAGCCTTGATGAGTTTAATGAAGCGACACAGACTGCGCCGGGTTATACGTCTTTTATGGACTTTAAAGTAGGCGAATACGAATATCAGGACGCGCTGGTGCGTATTGTAATTAATGCGATTGCCGCGCAGACCAAACCTTCGGTAAGCAATGTGATTATGCACGTTGATATACCCGACACACAAGACAGAGGCACGGCCAACATTACTGATACTGCTGCGCCGACGAGAATTAACTTTACCAAACAGTTTTATATCGTGCCGGAAGTAAATGTAAACTTGCGTGGCGGCAATACCGGCGACGGTGTTGTAACGCCATATATTACCAGCATGGATAAGACAGGTTTTGAGGTGCAGCTTGTAAATGACGCCGGACAGCTTGTGACCGGGCTTATTACTTGGCAGGCCACAGGATATTGAGAGGTGAAAAAATGCAAAGTTTTGGTTTGTTATCTGACGATACTCTGGTGGCCGAGGCCCCGGAAGTTATAAATGATTCTTTAAAATCTATTGCCAGCGATTTTGCTGGTCCTGCATTTCCGACTACAAATTTGTTTGCGTTTATGACTTGTTTTAGAACGGACGAACAGAAGCTGTACCGCTTGCAGGGCGACTTAACAACGTGGCTGCCGGAAATACCCGACAGCGTTGCACATGCTACCAATGCCGACCACGCCACAACCGCTGACAGTGCAACTACGGCGACGAGTGCAACTAATGCTACCAATGCCGCTACTGCCGCAGGGCTGACGGACGCAGTAATATCTGCGCTAATGCTTAAAATGTACCCGGTCGGCAGCATTTACGCTTCAACGGCATCTACAAATCCGGGCACACTTTTTGGTGGAACGTGGGAAGCACTGCCCGCCGGACGTGTACTTTTAGCGCAGGGCACATCGACGTGGGGCACTACTTATGCCGCTGGAAGCACTGGCGGCGAAGCAACGCATACACTCACTATTGGGGAAATACCAAGTCATACACATACAAGAGGAAGTATGAATATTACTGGTAGGATAGAAAAAAGCTCAATAAAATCCATTATGGATGGTGCGCCTATTGCTGGCAGCGGAGCATTTTCAACCCTTAACGGAAGCTCTTGGTTTGGCAAACCTTCTGGCGGTGGAGAATATACTGGCAACTGGGGTGCCGACTTCGACGCTTCGCGTTCTTGGACCGGAGAAACATCAAGTGTTGGCGGCAACACTGCTCACAGTCTTATGCAGCCGTTTTTAAGCGTTTTTATGTGGCGCAGGACTAACTAATCCTTTTCCATAAGAAAACGGCTATATAGGGCTGTATGTTGTTGTGGGCAGTGCCAGAGCCAGTTTTTTGTAACGCCGTAAAGTCGCCAACGTATGCTCCTTGGTAGTTTATGCCTCTATCTTGAAATACACCGTTGCCGATTGTTGATGTTGTTTCAGCACCGTTTATAAGTGCCATTGCGCTTTTATTTTGGGGCAACCAGCCCGGATTAGCTTCTGAGCCGGAGTACACAATCTGATGTGTGTGCGAGGGCATTTCCCCAATAGTTACGCTGTACGTTTATATAAATAAACCGCAAGATATGGGGGCATATT
>OGRF01000367.1_pt1 | contig 40954 bp, 39 predicted proteins | sample 1553381 | NCBI WGS metagenome assembly OGRF01 (sample SAMEA2580060, study PRJEB22360) | human gut metagenome | biome: human gut; feature: human-associated habitat; material: faeces | place: Denmark | collected 2008/2010
GCATCCTGGGGCTGTATTCGGTCCCAAGGGTTTGGCTGTTCGCCAATTAAAGCGGTACGCGAGCTGGGTTCAGAACGTCGTGAGACAGTTCGGTCCCTATCTGTCGTGGGCGTAGGATATTTGAAAGGAGCTGTCCCTAGTACGAGAGGACCGGGATGGACGCACCTCTGGTGAACCAGTTGTCACGCCAGTGGCACGGCTGGGCAGCTAAGTGCGGAACGGATAAACGCTGAAAGCATCTAAGCGTGAAGCCGACCTTAAGATAAGATATCCGTTCTTCGGAATAAGACCCCTTGTAGACTACGAGGTTGATAGGCTTAAAGTGTAAGCATGGTGACATGTTTAGCTTGCAAGTACTAATCGGTCGATTGCTTTTCCTTTTGTGATTGGTCTTTCAGTTCTCTAAAAAGTTCATTTGTGAGTATTTCAATTCTGTTTTTTAAAGCAGCCGGTGTCGATAGCAAGGAGGTTCCACCCGTTCCCATTCCGAACACGGAAGTTAAGCTCCTTTACGCCTAAGATACTTGGTCGGTGACGACCTGGAAAAATCGGTAGATGCCGGCATCTTTTCTTTGAGGCGAATCGTTCAAGATTCGCCTCTTTTTCGTTTCTTCCCTCTGTGGGCCATTAGCTCAGTTGGTTAGAGCTCCCGGCTCATAACCGGATGGTCCTGGGTTCGAGTCCCCGATGGCCCACCATATCTCTTGAAGTCGCCAACGTGTGCCATGCACGTTGGCGATTTTTCTATATAAAATCATTGAAAAAGGATGTGTTTGTATGCATGCAATCAAAGAAAAATTGTTGCCGATGGGGCTGCTCTGCCTGCTTGCCATACTAACTGGAGCAATCACCGGCGTGATTACAGCAGGGTTCGGCAGAATTTTACTGGAAATTGGAACGCTTCGCATGACGCATTTGCTCTGGTTTCTGCCATTTTTGCCATTGGCAGGTGCGTTGATAGTTTGGGTCTATCAGAAGTATGGAAAAGAGAGCAGTCAGGGAATGGGCTTGATTTTCGATGCTGCGACCGGAAAAGCAGACCGTATTCCATTGCGATTGATACCACTATTGATTGGCAGCACTTGGCTGACGCATCTCTGCGGCGGCAGTGCCGGACGAGAGGGGGTTGCCGTGCAGCTGGGTGCAACGGTTGCTCATTGGACAGGAAGCCGCATCCCATTATTGCAGAGGCAAAAAAGTTTGATTCGCATTCTTACGATTTCCGGAATGGCTGCCGGATTCAGTGGCTTATTTCACGCTCCACTTGCTGCTGTTTGTTTCGCATTGGAAGTTCTGGTCGTTGGCAAGCTGGAATATCGGGCATTGTTGCCAGCAGCCCTTTCCGCCATCACAGCTAATCTCGTTTCGATTGCACTGGGGTTGGAAACATTTCAGGTGACATTGCCGGAAACAGTTGTTTCCCCGATTTCGATTCCAATGTTGATTTTGGGTGTGGTAGCTGGATTGACAGGTGGCATTTTCACATTTTTGTTGAAACAGGCGAAACAAGCAGCTGCAAAATGGTTGCCAAATCCGATGCTTCGCATTGTCATTTGCGGTGCAGGGCTGGCGATTCTGCTGTATCTCTGTGGAAAAGGGCGATATTCCGGTCTGGGAACAAATTTAATTGCACTTTCCTGCAACGGCGATACCGTATATTGGTTTGACTTTCTGGGGAAACTAGGATTTACCGTGCTGACGCTTGCCATCGGTTTTCAGGGCGGAGAAGTAACGCCATTGTTTGCCATTGGGGCGTGTCTGGGGGCAGTACTCGCACCACTGCTGGGAATTCCGTCTGTTGTGGCAGCGGCTCTTTGCTATGCGGCAGTATTCGGAAGTGCGTCGAATACCTTGCTTGCACCGATTTGCATCGGAGCAGAAGTATTTGGATTTTCGTATTTCCCCTATTTTGCAGTAGTCTGTACGATTGCCCGACTTTGTAACGGCAATCATTCGATGTATGGAAAACAAACAACAACCCCATTATTTTTCTGGAGAGAGGATTGCAAATGAAACTTGGTGTCATTTTTACTGGCGGAACGATTGGCTGTCAGGTTGCAGAAGATGGCTATTTACAGCTGCCGGATTCGTCCACCTATTTCTTGCTGGAAGGGGCAAAAAAACGAGGCATTTTAGATGGAATCACCGTCATTCCATCTGAACCATTTCGCCTGTTCAGTGAGCAGATGACTGGCGAAACGCTTTCCTTGCTGGTGAATCATGTGCGAGAACGGATTTGGAAAGAAGCTTGTGACGGATGGATTTTGCTGCATGGTTCGGATACCTTGGCGTATACCGCTGCTGTTTTGGGGTGTGTATTGGGGACAGATTGTCCGCCGTTGGTACTGGTGGCGAGCAACGAACCGCTTTCCAATCCAAAAGCAAACGGCTGGACAAACTTCGCCTATGCAGTGCGATTTTTGCAGGAACAGCAGGCAACGGGTGTTTTTGTCAGCCATTGCAATACAGACAACATTCCGACCATACACGAAGCCATTCAACTGTTGCAGCAGCTGCCCGGCAGCGGAAACTTGTATAGTTTTCGAGATGCTGTCTATGGAACATATGACAAGCAGGGGCAGTTTCATCAGAATAGAACCATTCCCAGCCGTGCACCAATGCTGCCGCTTTCAGAGCCGTTGAACCTGTTGCAGCCTGCACCGCTGTTGCAGCTGACAGCTGGTGTTGGCGGTTCGCTGCCAGAGATTCCAGACTACATTCAAGCTATCTTTTATGCCTGCTATCATTCCGGAACGATTTGCACAGATGCAAGTTTTCAAGCATTTGCAGCCAAAGCAGCGGAACGGCAAATCCCCGTCTATTTGACAGGCTGCCGGTCGGATACGTTAGATTATGACACCGTGAAACAATGGCACGCCTTGCGGGTGCAGCCCTTGTATGATATCGCTCCGATTGCCGCTTACTGCAAAAGCTGGATACAAGTGTCTATTGGAAAGTCCGAAAAGTTGATATAACAGGAGTTGCAATAAAAGCGAGATTATGGTATAATAGAAACTAGAAAAGAGGTGTTGATATGGAACCATTTTGGGAGAAGATGGGACTTTCCACAGAACCGCAAATGTGGCGTGCCAGCGAATTGCTGGATTGTCTGCGGCAGCATCGGCAGGATGGCATTTTGATTTACTTTTTCTATCAAGATGCAGCCTATGAAGTGGGTGTCCGGAAAGAAGACGGAAAAACCGTCTTTTTCTTGAACGATGATAGTTACCCGTCTATGCTGGCATTTTGCAGCAGTGCCAATATTGAAGGCATTTTGCTTTCTGACTTGTTAGACCCAATTGCAGTATTTTCCGTCAATGGAAAAGCACCGGAAGCAAAACAGTAACAGAACGAAAAAAGAGGACGAACACTCCAACGAGAACCCGTCCTCTTTTTGTATTTGTGTAATGTGTAATAGGTTCAATCAAAATTAAGCATTTTCAGAAATGTGTGGAAGTGTCTGATAGCCTTCCATGTTCAGAACGAACCGAATCAAAGCCGTTGTATCTTCTTCGCCAACGGTATCTGTTCCGTCTGTTTGGTCACAGTTTGCATTTGTAACCTGCTGGTCAGTAAAGGTGACTGCTCCAGCCAAGAATTTATTCAGCAGAACAGCGTCAACCAAGTCAACCTTACCATCCATAGTCGTATCTCCGCAGATGTTTTCGGATGATGTACCAGAATCGGTTGTAACAGTTGTGGTTTCGGTGGTTTCTCCGGAAACATCGGTTGTGTCGGTTGTATCCGTTGTCGTTGTCGTTGTCGGAGCATCTGGGTCGTTGAACGAAATGCCAGAATTGTTTGCATAATCAGCAGCCGCAGAACCGGTTTTACCAGTAATCTGGAAGTTATCTTTTTTGGATGTGCTCATGTCATTGTTGGTCTGGTAGCCGAATGCCTGATTGCCGATGGTGGTGACAGAATCCGGAATGGTGACATTTGTCAGCTTGTCGCAATCCAAAAATGCATTTTTGTCGACTGTGGTCAAGCCGTCTGGCAGTTTCACATCATTCAGAGAACGGCACTTTTCAAAGGCAGAAATACCGATGTTGGTGACGGAATCTGGTAGGGTAATCGTTTCCAAGTTACCGCATTCTGCAAAGGCAAAGTTGTCAACCTTCTGGATGTTTTCGCCCAGTGTCACATCCTTCAAAGAAGAGCAGTTCCGGAACAGCCACTTGTCTACTTTCGTCAGACCACTGCCCAGCGTTGCAGATTCCAGGCTCGCACAGTTGGAGAATGCAGAAATACCGAGACTGGTCACAGAATCCGGAATGGTAATGTTGGTAATACCAGTGTTATAGAATACATAGTCTTCAATCTTAACCAAGCCGTCTGGCAGGGTAACATTGGTCAGGCTGGTGCAGTTCTGGAACGTCTGTGCTTCCAGCAGGGTCATGCTTGCCGGGATGTTAATATCTGTCAGGGATGTGCAGTTATAGAATGCCTGTTTCCGGACATCGCTCAGGCTATCCGGCAGAGATACGCTCGTCAGATTCTGACAGAATGCAAATGCACCGGAGCTGATTTGTGTAATGGTATTCGGAACGGTGATGGATTCCAGACCGGAATACGAGAACACATCGCTCTTAATGCAAGTCATGGTAGACGGCAGCGTGATGCTCTTGAGATTTGCACAGTGAGAGAAGTTGCCGCTTGCAAGTTCGATCAAGCCTTCCGGCAGAGAAATATTGCTGATACCGGAATAAGCGAATGCAGAATTGCCAATCCAACGAACGGTACTCGGTAAGACCACATTGTCCAAAGCAGGGCAGCTGTAGAATGCAGAATCCAGAATCTTCTTTGTGCCTTCTGCAAAGGTAACAGACTGCAGCCGGAAGCATTCCTGGAATGTGGAAGCACTAACGACTTCCAAAGAACCCGGAATGGAAACAGATACCAAGTTGGAGCAGCCAGCAAAGGCTTCTTTACCAACCTGTGTGACACCTTCCGGAATGGTGATGTTGGTCAAGCCGGAGGAGCAGAATGCTTCATTGCCGATACGGATCAGGGTAGATGGCAGTTCAATTTCTGTTAAGCTGGTGCAGGAACAGAACGTATCTGCATCAATGGTGGTGATACTTTCCGGGATATGAATAGAAGCTAAGCTGGTGCAGGCATAGAATGCACTTGCCCCCAAAGTGGTAACAGAATCCGGAATGTTGACACTGGTCAGGCTGGAGCAGCCAGAAAAAGCATTTGCTCCAATGGTGGTAACGGTTTCCGGCATTTTTACGGAAGTGATGGTATCGTTTCCGCTGAATGCACCATCTGCAATTCCGAATACTGGCAGTTCATTGCCCTTCTTGTCAATCAGGGTATCCGGAATGACAACGTCGGTATCTGTGCCCTTGTAGCCGGAAACGGATAAGCCCTTGACAGATTCTTCGCCCACCTTGATGGTCAGCGGGGTAACTTTAAAGAGGGCAGCTTCTTCTTCTGTAACCGACAAGGTTGGCATATCTGTTTCTGGAATTTCAACAACCGTGGTTGCAGTGGTGGTTGTGGTTGCAGCAGCAGTGGTTTCTGCTGTAGTTTCTTCCGCAGAAACAGCGGTGAAAGAAAGCGAGAATAAAGTTGACATTGCCAGCAGTCCGGCAATTGTACGTTTCCAATGATTGGTCTTCATCAAAAGACTCCTTTCCAAAAAGTAGTTCTCATAACAAAATTCGCCCACATTCGTATGGTTACTATTATTATAAAAGATGCAGGAAAGGATGTCAAGCCTATAGCTGTAAATTTTGTTGGTTTTTTTACAAGGTAGTTGGCTTGTTTTATGGAAAATGATGCTATCTGTGAAATATGGTTTCTTTTTGGTTTGTTTGGAAAAAGAAATTGCAAAATTTCCGAAAATGTGCTATACTGCTACATGCACATCAAATGAAAGGACGAAGGATAACATTATGACAGCACAGCACAAACAAGCATTTTGGAAAGGGGTGCGGCAGGGAATTCCGATTGCTTTGGGGTATCTCTCTGTTTCGTTCAGCATTGGGATTTTAGCGGTAAAAGCAGGGCTTTCCGTTTCCGCAGCCGTTGCGATTTCCATGACGAATGTCACCTCAGCCGGACAGGCTGCCGGAATTGGAGTCATTGCAGCCGGCGGTTCTTACTTAGAACTTGCTCTCACACAGTTTTGCATTAACTTGCGATATGCCTTGATGGGGCTTTCCCTGTCGCAGAAGTTAGACCAGACGTTTCAGCATATGATACATCGCTTTCTGACCGCATTCGGGATTACAGATGAAATCTTTGCGGTTGCGGTTTCGCAGGACGGACAGATTTCTGCCCCGTATCTGTATGGACTGATGTCCCTGCCGTTGATTGGCTGGAGTTTGGGGACGTTTTTGGGAGCAGCTGCCGGCGAGATTTTGCCGAAAATCATAACAGATGCCTTGGGGATTGCACTGTATGGCATGTTTTTTGCGATATTCATTCCGCCAATGCGAAAGCAGAAAAGCATTGTCTTTGCAGTATTGGTTGCAGCGGGATGCAGCATTATTTGCAAGTATTGTCTGCCGTTTATCTCCAGCGGCTTTGCCATTATTCTCTGCGGAGTCTTGACAGCGGCACTTTGTGCATGGCTCTTTCCGAGAAAAGAAGAACAGGGGGCAGCGGTATGAGAATTGTCTGTTCCATCTTGGTCATGGCAGTGGTCACCTATTTGATTCGGATGCTGCCGATGACGATTTTCCGGAAGAAAATACAGTCCCGCTTTTTGCAGGATTTCTTGTATTATATCCCGTATGCCATCTTGAGTGCGATGACAATTCCGGCGGTGTTTTATGCAACAGGAGATTTCCCCTCTGCAATCGCTGCAACGGTGATTGCTGTGGTGTTGGCATGGAACGGGCTGCCGTTGATTGTGGTGGCTTTGGCAGCCTCAGGAACGGCACTGCTTGTATCACTCATCGAACAATGGATATAGAAACATAGAACAAACCAGCACCTATTCAGAGCGAACGGGTGCTGGTTTTCTGATTTCCTGTCAAAGAGAGATTTAGCGATTCAGAGCCGAAGCCACTTGCAGAATCGGAGATTGTGTGACTTCCTCGGACAATTCATAGCCGTGCGGAGCAGGTACGAGATACAGTTCGTCCAGCTGGTCGGCATCGACCAGAAAGGCAACCGTAACAGTTTGGGTTTCGCCGGGCTGTAACAGCACGTTATTTTTGCTGTGGCTGCCGGACGAGGCGAACGAGAAAAACTCGCCTGTTAGGTTCAAGTCGCAGCTGTCCACGGAGTATTCCCTTTCGGCTTCTGCTGTGTATGCTGGGAATGTGCCGTCTGCCTGCATCCGGAACAATTGCGGACAAACGCAAGTTTCAACCGCTTCTGTACCGTTGTTGGTGTAGGTGAGCTGGAAGGTCAGAATGGTTTGTGGAATGGTTTCCGTTTTGATGGCTTTATCCAGCGTGTTGACCCCATCGCCGTAGCTGTACCATGTGCGGGTATTGTCTGCAATCGTGCCATCTGCATTCTGATAGCGGCTGTAATCGCAATCCTGCCCGATGGAGTCGGTGGAAATGCCAGCAAAGGTATTTTGTGTGGAAAGAGCATTCAGTTTCAGAGAAACCGTTTCCTCTGTGGTTAAGGTATCCCCGATATTGACATACGAAAGCTGATTGACATCGCAAGCCGTTGCAGGGGCATCTCCGGAGGATTCGATGAGAGATTCTTCCGGCTGCCAGAGGCTTGCCGTTTCCTGTTCTGCTGGGCTTAGGGAGAGATGTTCTGCAATCTGTGTCAACTCTTCTTTCGTGAGGTCGTCTGTTGCATAGAACTGTGCTGCATAGGGCGTATTCGAGAAAGCGACCCAGACAATGTTGCGGTAGTCCATCTGTCCGTCTGGAAGATTTGCGGAATCCCGTTGCAGGAAAAAGACCTGATTGCCGTTGATGGTTTTGGTTTCAGAATGCACAATGCCACGGTTGACCGTCTGTAAGAAATCCCCGTCCTGCATCTTCCAGAACAGCATCGTAACGCCACGGTTTTGGTCGTCGTGATATTTTCCGGAACTTTTGTCAAGGGTCATACCATCCGGCATCCAGCCCACTTGCAAGGACTGTGTACGGGTGTCAAGGGTGCTGTCACCGGCATCAATCACAACGTCTTTTTGATAGCTGCCCGTGGATTGGATGGATGCCTGATAAATGCGGTTGACAGCATAAGCAGAAGTTGGAATGGCAACAACAGCGGCTGCAAGAATCGCAGCAATAACAATGGTTTTTCTACCACGAATCGATTTTTTCGGCATAAGAAATTCCTCCTGTTTTTGTTTCTGTTTCTGATAACGGTCGGAAAAGACGTGGGGTTCTGCATCAGGGGAAAAGGCAGCGGCAACGATGGCATCCCAGTCCGCTGGTGAAATCGGTGGTTCATGGTTGGATGGAACATTTTTTGACATAGGAGATTCCCCTTTCCTCTTGTTTTTGAATGGCTTTTCGGGCACGTTCAAACCGCTTTCGTACCGTTGCCTCTTTCATGGAGAGCCGCTCAGCGATTTCCCGAAACGATTGTTCCTGTTCGCACCGCAGGAATAGAATGGTACGGTCGGTTTCCGAAAGCCCTTGTAATAGCTGTGCAAGCGATTCCTGCTGTTCGGTTCGTTGCAGAAATTGTTCGACTTCGTTGTGCGGACTGGGTACTTGTAAGGTGCTGTCGTCGATGTTGGTCAGCCGTTCTGCATCTTTGGCATTTTTTCGATATTGATTGATGGCAGTGTTGCGAATCACCTGAATCAGAAATGCTTTGGTTTTGGGGCTGTCTGGTGATTCGATTTGGTCAAGATGCGGGATGATTTTCAGGAATGCATCGGATACAGCATCTTCTGCCTGTTCGGTCTGGTGCAGGATGGCGTAGGCAATGCGATAGAGCGGCTGTTCATACAGGGCATAGAGCTGATGGAGTTTTTCTTTTTGCTGCGAGGACTTCACCATGAAATTCCCCCTTTGTGGTTTTTTGGACGTCCTATTCATAATAACAAATTGGGGAGGGGATTTGTGACAAGAATCTGTAAAAAAAGAAAAGACCACCCGTAACAAATCGTTACAGGTGGTCGAAAAGACGTAATTCTAATGAAAAGCGTTTATTTTGAAACAGGAAGATCCGGAATCAGGTTGATGACGAACCGCATCAGCGAGGTTACATCGTCTTCATTGATATTGCTTGTTCCGTCAGCGATGTTGCAGTTTGCAGCGACCAGCTGGCTGTCGGTCAAGGAAATCACACCAGCAAGATACTTGTTCAATGCAATGGCATCCATCAGGTTGACAACGCCATCTTCATTGACATCGCCAACGGTGTTCGACAATGGGAAGAAGTAATAACCATTTTCCTTTGCATAGGATTCCGCCGTACTTCCGGTATAGCCATAGATAGCAACAATGGTATAAGCTTTAGCGATTTTTTCGCCGATTTCTGTCACGCTGGCAGGAATGGTAATCGAGTTTAAAGAATCACAAACGGAAAATGCATAATTTCCGATTTTTTTCACTGTACCCGGAAGAACAACATTTTCTATTTTGTAACAATCTGAAAAGGCATTATTTCCGATTGTGGTTACACCATACGGAATCTGAACATCTTTTACATTCAGATAGAAAGCGAATGCATAGTCATCAATCGTTGTCAGAGTGCTCGGCAGAGTCAGTTCAGTGATATCACACAGCGGTTCATTATAGACAATATGGGTATTAATTTTCTGTGCTGAGAACGGTGCAATTTCTGTAATTCCTTCCCCATAAACCACTTTTTCAATGCTTGGCTGAATCCATTCGATGCCTTTCAGCGTTGCATCATCGGAGATGGATTCTGTTGCACCTTTTCCTTCGATGTACAAAGTTTTTGTATCAAAGTCGAAGTTCCAAGTTGCATTTTCGCCACAAGTTCCGCTGGTAATTGCTTCTGAAGCAATGCCGGTTTCCGTGAAGATGTAGCAAGGATGATTTAAGCAGTAATAATAAGTCGGGCTATAGCGGTTTGCGTTAATTTTGACACGACGATAGGAGTTGCTGCCACCATCATCACTTGTAAAAATATTATAGCCTTCCAGCGTTACATTATCTGGAATGTCATAACTCGTTTTTGCAACAAGACCATCTCTGATATCGAAATCTTTTGCATAAAACGCATGATCTCGAATGGTAATTGGTGTAGATGGAAAGTCTACGGTTTCCAGTGCATAGAAGTAAGCAAAAGCTGCTTTTGGAATATCCTGAATACCATTTTCAATGACCAGATGTTTTACAACAGAACGATACTTCATCCAAGGATAATATACGATTTTGTCTAAATAGTAAATGTTACTGATGGTATTGACATAATTATCATGAACATCATCCGGAAGGTCGCCTTTTCCAGAAAGTGTTAAAGTATCGCCTTTTAATACCCAGAGGGCATTTCCAAATTCACCAAAGTCTGTTACTCCTTCTTCTGTTGTTACAATTTCATCTGTTGTAGCATCTGACAATACATCATCTGCCAACACAGCGGGTGCAAGTTGCAGAAAGAGAGCCGCAGAACAAAGAATCGCAAGGAATGATTTCTTTTTCATAAGAAAACCCCCTTTATTAGTTAGTCAACCAGAGTATTACTCTGACCAGAAATATATTTGCCAATTTGAATAGCATCCTGCATATCAACCACATTATCCTGATTGGTGTCAGCTGCTAATCCATTGGTTGCGAAAGAATAGTGATTGCTTCCGTCACTATAGATGAAATCAAAACCATTTATTTTTCCAATTAAGAACTGAGATAGATAGGTTTGATCCTGTGCATTTACAACACCATTGTGGTCAACATCTCCCAGTGCGAAAGTTTCCATAGTAACAGCACTGTTGCTAACAGGATCAAAATCAATAGCATCTCTTAAATCCTTTTCGCTGCCGATACTTTCTTCATCTGTTATGCCAAACTTATATCGAACAATTCCTTCAGCTACTGACGCTTTTGCAGGAGCATTTGCTATAACAGTTGTTTTGATTGTAGTGTTGGTTTTAGCTGTTTTTACAGTATTTACCATCGTAGCACCGCATTCTGCTTTTGTGTATGGAAAGCAAAGAAAAACATCGCTTTTTGCACAAGAAAGAATATTATGGTTAAATATTACAGAAAAAGTTTCACCTACATCTTCCTTAGTATCTGCTATAATAGCAGCAGCATAGTGCTTTGTATCACATAAATTAGTGGAGCTGTAGTATTGAGAATCAATTATTGTTGCCTGTGTGGAAACAGACATTTGTTCCAGACCTTCTTCATAGATTTTCATGATATCAGCAGTTTCTTCGAGGGAAAGTCCGCCGTTCAGATAATATTCAGCCACTTCTCTGGTTGTTTCATCTGAAAAGCTGTTTACAAACTGCTGTTCTGCGATTGCCTGTTCATTGAAGATACCATCCTGAAGTGCATTTTCATCCAAGGCAAATACCTGTGCTGCGGAAATCATAGCAAGTGTCATTGCACTGCCAACAGCAATTGCAGAGGTAAGAATTTTCTTCATGGATAAACTCCTTTCTAATTGTATCAAGTCTTTGCAGCCTTGAGAATTTTGGTTTGTCTGTTTACGATTTCATTATATCACAAGGTATCGAAAAAGTCAATAACATCTCATACTTTTTTGGAAAATAAAGTATTTTTGTCGAATGGAAATGAATAGAAAAGAAAAAGTTGACATCATAACGATTTCATATCCCGTCCAACAAAAGAAAATAAAAAAGCAGATGACCGGCAAGAAAAAGTCATCTGCTTGTTGTTGAAATGGGAAGAAATTTTACTGTTTCGGTTGGGCTTGAATGGTACGTTTTTTGACCTGTTCCCGAATCTTCTGAATGAGGCAAAACAGCAGGAATGCTGCCAGATTTGCGACAACGACACTTGCTCCAACAGGGGTATCGAACTGATACGAACCGACCATGCCGACACAGAAGCAAACGACCGATAAAATCGCTGCACAGAGAATGACCAGCGAGAACCGCTTGAATAGCCGCATGGAGGACAACGCCGGAAAGATAATCAGGCTGCTGATGAGCAATGCTCCCATCATCCGCATGCCCAGCACGACCGTGATGGCGGTCAGAATGGCAATCAGCGTATTATAGAATGAAACCGAAACGCCGGTTGCCTGTGCAAAGTTTTCGTCGAAGGTAATTGCAAAAATCCGGTGATAACAAATCACGAACATTCCCAGAACGACAATGGACAGAATCAGGCTGACCCAGACATCTTCTTTTTCCATCGCCAGAATGCTGCCGAACATATAGCTTGCCACATCGGTGTTGATGCCAGTTTTCAGGGCGGTGACAATAATTCCGATTGCCAGCGAGGAGGCGGAAACAACCGCAATTGCTGCATCGCTCTTGACCTTTGCCCGTTCGGTAATGCGGAGCAGAAAGAAGGCGGCAATCGCAACAATCGGAATGGAGAATTTCAGCGGTGCCCAGCCGAACGCCAATGCAACGGATAAAGCCCCAAAAGAAACGTGTGATAATCCATCGCCAATCATCGAGAATCGCTTCAGAACCAGACTCACCCCCAAGAGGGCGGCACAGAGAGAAACGAAAATCCCGACCAGCAAGGCACGCCGGATAAAGGCAAACGAAAGCATATCGATGAGAAACGTCATATTATTTTCCTCCCTGTCTGGATGCTGCGGCATGGCGGTAAGCTTCGGCAGTATCATAGGTGTATGTTTTTTGTCCAAGGTGCAAGATGTGTTTGGCGTAATAGACTGCCCGTTCCACGTCGTGCGTCACCATGATAATGGTGATGGATTCTGTGCGGTTGAGGTGCTGTAAGACCTGATAGAGTTCCTCGGAAGCGACTGGGTCTAAGCCCGTGGTGGGTTCATCCAGAATCAACAGCTTTTGAGCCGCACAGAGTGCCCGTGCCAGTAGGACACGCTGTTGCTGACCGCCGGAGAGTTCCCGATAGCAGCGGTTTTGCAGCGGCAGAATTCCGAGTTTTTCCATTGCCTGTTGGGCAGCGTTTTTTTCTGCGGCAGTATAAAACGGGCGGTGTTTCATCTGGTTCAGGAAGCCGGAGCGGACAATTTCCCGAACGCTGGCAGGGAAGTCCCGTTGTGCTGGCGTTTGCTGCGGCAGATAACCGATGTCGCTGCGTTTCCAGTCGCCTGTTAATGTGATTTCACCGCTGAGGGGTTTCAGCAGCCCCAGCAGGTTCTTCACGAATGTGCTTTTTCCAGAGCCGTTTTCTCCGATGATACAGAGATAATCGCCCTGCGGAATCGTGAGGTTGAGGTCAGAGGTTGTGATAATGTTTTCATATCCCAAAGTGACATGGGAGAATTGCAGTGCAGAAGTAGCCATAAAAAATCCTTTCTGGTGGGCTTATTGCGATTCCAACGCCTTTAAATTTCGCTGCATCAGGCTGACATAGGTTTCCCCGTTGTCGAAGTCGGTCTGTGTGAGCGTGTGGCAGGATTGGAAAACGGTTGGGGTTGCTCCGGTCTGTTCGCCAATGACCTTTGCGACCGCCGGACTGCTGACTTCCAAGTAATAGACTTTCGAGAGGTGGTCAGATTCGACCAGATGCATGAGATTCGAGATGGTTGCAATGCTGGGTTCGGTGTCGGAACTGCAACCCGAAAAGGCGGCATAGCAGTGTAATCCGTAAGTGTTGGCGAAATATTGCAGCGGAAATTTGTCTGCAAATAACAGCGTTCGGTGTTCCGGTTCGGCGAAATAATCGGTAAAGGATTCGTTGAGGGCATCCAGCTGAGCCGCATAGGCATCCGCATTTTTCTGATAGGTGGCAGCGTTGGCAGGGTCGGCTTGGATGATGGCATCTCTGGTGACATAGAGCAAATCTTTTGCAATCACCGGAGAAGTCCAGATGTGTTCGTCATATTCCATCTCACTTTCGCCCTCGTGGTCATGGTCGTGGTCGTCATGGTCATGGTCGTGGTCGTGTTCCGATTCGCTGCCCTCTAATTCCACTTCTTCCAGCAGCGGAGCATAGTCCATCATGCAACGGACAATGCGGTCTGGGTGGGATTGTTCATCGGAATCGAGCACTTGCGATACCCATTCTTCCATATGTCCGCCGTTATAGAGAAAGAGGTCGGCGTTCTGAATGGCGAGAATATCGGACGGAGCAGGCTCAAAAGAATGGCTCTCCATGCCGGGGGAGAGCAGCAAGCGAAGATGAATGGTGTCCGTGTCTTTCAGGATGGCACGGGCGAAGTCATAGTAACAAAAAAGTGTTGTAACGAGTTCCAGTTGATGGGAAGTCGTTGCAGAGTTTGCGGCTGGCGTACAGCCGCAGAGCAACAGCACCCCGCAGAGCAGGCAGCTGAAAAAGCGTTTCCATTTCATGAGGATTCCCCCTATTGGTTGTCAGTCCAATCAAAATCGAATTTGAAATTGATTTTCAATTTCATGTTATTATACCACGTTCGGAATCAAATGTCAATAGGAAAACATGGATTTTTTGCGGAACAGAACCGCTTGACTTTTTAGAGTAGATATGCTATACTGTTGAAAATTAAAAAAATCTGCCACCGGGTAGTGCGTGAAATGCATTTGTGTATGTCGTTAGGTCTTAGAAGACGTACACGAATGCATTTTTTTGGAGAAAGGAAGAAATTGCTATGACAAAAACCATTCGACCACCATCCACCCTGTCTGCTTTTCTGCACTATGTCAGTTTGAATATGCTGGCGATGCTGGGAACGTCCTGTTATATTTTAGCGGATACGTTCTTTGTTGCGAATGGCATTGGAGAAGACGGGCTGACCGCCTTGAATCTGGTCTTACCCCTGTTTAATCTCATGAATGCCACGGGCTTGATGATTGGCATCGGCGGAGCAACGAAGTATGCCATTCACAAGGCAAGAGGCGAACAGGAAGCCGGCAGCCAAATCTTTTTCCATGCCCTGTTGCTTGCCGGGGTGGCAAGTGTGGGTTTCATGCTGGTTGGGCTTTTGGGTGCTGACCCGATTTGCCGCTGGCTGGGGAGCGATGCAGCGACCCATGATAAGATGGTGGTATACCTGCGGACGCTGTACTGTTTTGCACCGCTGTTCCTGTGTAATCAGCTGTTTGCAGCGTTTGTCCGAAATGATGGTGCACCGAATCGGGTGATGCTGGGGACGATGCTGGGGACACTGGGCAACATTGTATTGGACTATCTGTTTATCTTCCCGTTGGGAATGGGCATGCTGGGGGCAGTCTTGGCAACCGCCTGTGCACCGCTCATCGGCATTACCATTCAGAGTTTCTATTTCCGAAAACCGACCTGTCAAATTCGGGTGCGTCCCTGTCGGTTGCGGTGGCAGATGTTCCAGCCGATTTTCCTGCTAGGCGGGGCGGAGTGGATTACAGAAGTTGCCTCTGGGATTGTCATTTTCTGTTTTAACTTTGTTGTCCTGAGAAAAGCAGGAAATACCGGCGTGGCAGCCTATGGGATTATCGCCAACATCGCCTTGGTGGCAGCGTGTCTGTGTACGGGCATCGCACAGGGCGTTCAGCCGCTGTTGAGCCGCAGCTATGGCAAGAGCGACTTGCCGGAAATGAAAAAGCTGCTGCGGATGACGATTTGCACGGCACTGGGCTTTGCAGCGGTGCTGTATGGCGTGTTGTTTGGCTTTACCGAGCCGATTGTCCGGTTGTTTAACAGCACGGGGAATAGCACCTTGCAGGCGATGGCGGAAACCGGAACACGGATTTATTTTGTGGCGTTCTGTTTTGTTGGGGTCAATATTGCAACGTCCGCCTTTTTCGCAGCGGTAGACCGTCCGGCGGAGGCGTTTTGTATCTCGCTGCTGCGGAGTGGCGTGTTGCTGTTGCCGCTGGTCTTTTTGTTTGCGGCAGTCTGGGACATGAATGGCGTTTGGGCGTCGTATCCGGTGGCAGAGTTGGGAACGTGTCTGGTGGCGGTTTGTTGTCAGGTGCGGTACTGGCAAAACCAACAAAAACAAAAGGGAAAGATTGTGGAAGATGACGGTTGACTTTTGTTTGTTGCTACAGTATAATTAGATTGTACCCACAAACAAGGAGGAAAAAACATGGGTATTAAAAAAGGTACAAAGCTAACAGACAATCCCAAAGAGTATATCTTGCGTGTGCGGATGGATAAAACTACGCTTGCAAAGCTGGATGCGATTTGCAAAGAGCAGGGCGTAACACGGTCACAAGTAATCCGTAATTGGATTGTCGAGCAGTACCAAGGCAAAAAATAAGGCTGTAAGTGCCCGTCTGCAAACAGTCGCACTTACAACCCAACACAACGCCGAAACGCTGCTAAATCTATGATAGCAGACGAGGAGGGAAAAGTCAAGTGGGGGAGAAAAGATGAAACCAGAATTAGAAGCCCTGTATGAGGACTGGCAGAAGCACGCCTTTGCGGTGGGGTTTGCGGCTGCCGTCCGACTGCTGACCAAATAACACCGCTTGTCGCCCTGCAAAAGGGCGTGGATTGAAATACCCCAACCGCAAAAAACGCCACAAAATAAATCGTCGCCCCTTACGAAGGGGCGTGGATTGAAAGAGTGCCGGTCGGTGCCGGTCATTTACAAACCTTTCTATGTGAGAGAAAAATATATTTTTTTTCTCCGTGTGTTAAGTATGTATTTGACTGTCACCGACCGGCACTTCCCAGTTTTCGGGCTTTTTTGCCCTTTTTGGTGACAGTCGAGGATTCTAAAAGTCGCCTACGGGGGGTGTGGATGGAACGGCTATAAGAATTGCATTGCTTTTTGTGCCTGTGCGTGTTGCAGTGCCCGAGGTATCTTATAACAAAGTCCCCCTTTTTCAAAAAACGTCCCGGTCTGTTTGAAGACGAATGGAACATTTGCAGCACGACACTGTGCCGCAAGGGACGTGACCCATTCCCAGCGGCAGAGCCTTGCTTGCTCGCCGGATTCGCCGCCGACCGTGACACGAGAGATTTGCGGCTGTAGGTAGGGTTGTAACTGTATGGGCGTTAAAAGTGGCTCGCAGATGATTTCTTTCTTTGCAATTGGCAATTGCAGCAGAACGGGCAGCCGTTCGTCTGCGGCTTGTTGGTTTTCCGTGGTGCAGCAGATGGTTACATTGGGGTATCCCGTTCCCCAGTCGGGCGGCAAGCAGGCAGCCACACGTAACAAGCGTTTGGTGATGATAAAAAAGTGCAAGTCCGAACGAAAGCGAATCATTGCCCAGATATCCGGTCGCCAGTTGTCGGCGTCCGGCAAGAAAAAGTCGGAACTTAGACAGGTGTAGACGGGTTCGCCCGTCGGCTGTAATTTTAGCGTGCCGCCTCGTGTCCGTTGCATCGGAAGAGAAAAGGCGGCTGTTTTCTGCACGGTGGTGCTGTTGTGTCCATGCGTTGCATCGATGCGATAGACATAGCAATTTTGGCAGCCAGCACTATATTTTGTGCAGCCATGCCAGGGATTCCAGATGGGCATGAAAAGCCTCCTCTCTTGTATGTTCTATGGGTGAAGGTCGGTGAAGGTCGTTTCCGTACCTTCTATACACAGAAAAAATTTTACTTTTTTTCTCGCGTGCGTAAAGTATGTATTTGACTTTCACCGACTTGCACCTCCCAGTTTTCGGGCTTTGTCGCCTACGGGGGTGGATTGAAAAAGGTGCCGGTCGTGCTGGTCGTTTGCAACCTTCTATAGAGAGAAAATTTTTTACTTTTTTTCTCTCTTGTGTTAAGACTGTATTTGAGTGGCACCGACCGGCACCTCCCAGTTTTTCGGGCTTTTTTGCCCCTTTTTGGTGCCACTCGGTGCCGGTCATTTGCAAACCTTATATATAGAGAGAAAAAATACTTTTTTTACTCCGTATGTTAAGTATGTATTTGACCGGCTTACACCGGCACACTTGTCGCCTACGGGGCGTGGATGGAATCGAAAGATTGACACTCTAAGACAGTCGTTTACAAACCTTATATATAGAGAGAAAATTTTACTCTTTTTTCTCCCTGCGTAAGGACTGTATTTGAGTGTCTTAAAGTGTCATAGCCCAGTTTTTCGGGCTTTTTGCATTTTTTAATGACGGTCGATGGGTCAGGAGACACCCAACAAACAAAAGGAAACTTATGGAAGCACAATCTGGGAGAGTACTGCTCCGATTTTATCCCGTATACAAAGGTCTGCTTGCTCGTCGATTTGTGTAGCGTCCCGATTTAACACCACCAGATGCTCCCCGTTAAAATACCGGAGCAGGTTGCACGCTGGATACACGGTCAGGGATGTACCGCCGATGAGAAGCACGTCTGCCACAGCGATGGCACGGACTGCCTGTTCTACTGTCTGTTCCGGCAAGGATTCCTCGTATAGAACCACGTCCGGTTTCACCAATCCGCCGCAGTGTGGACAGTGGGGAACGCCTTCCGTCTGCAAAATCCATTCCGCATCGTAGCAGGCGTGACAGCGTTCGCAGTAGTTGCGGTGGACACTGCCGTGCAATTCATAAACCGTTTTACTGCCAGCCATTTGATGCAGTCCGTCAATGTTTTGCGTGACAACGGCGGACAGAATGCCTTTCTGCTCCATTTCGGCGAGCTTTTTGTGGGCAGCGTTGGGCTTTGCGGATAGGCAAATCATCTTGTCCCGATAAAAGCGATAAAATGCCTCGGTGTGCCGGACAAAATAAGAGTGGCTGAGAATGGTTTCCGGCGGCACGTCATACTTTTGGTGATACAGTCCATCTTGACTGCGAAAGTCGGGAATACCGCTCTCCGTGGACACGCCTGCACCGCCAAAAAATACAAGGCGGTGGGCATGGTTGATGATGGTTTGTAAGGTTGCAAGGTCTGATGTCATTGTGATTCCCTCCTGTTTTTCTCTGCTGCATCTGCGAGAATCTTGACGTAAAATGTCCGGTTGCGAACGCCGTCAAACTCGCAAAAGTAAATGCCTTGCCATGTGCCCAGCAGAAGCTTTCCCTGTTCGATGATAATCGTGGCACTGCTGCCCATGGCAGAAGCCTTTGCGTGTGCGGCGGAGTTGCCCTCGGCGTGACGGAATGCCTTGCGGTCAGGGAATGCTTCTGCATAGGCAAGCAGCAAATCCCGCTGCACGTCTGGGTCAGCGTTTTCGTTGATGGTAATACCGGCGGTCGTATGCGGACAGTACACCACACAAATGCCGCTCTGGACACCGCTTTCCGCCACCGCCCCTTTGACTTGTGCCGTTATCGAAACGAAGCCCGTGACAGGCGTGGTGAGATGGTACGTGTAAAGCATGAGAACCCCTCCTTATCGTTATGCTTATCTATATTATAACACAAATTTTGTTTGCAAGAAAGGGCAAACCCAACAAAAACAAAAGGGAAAGATTGTGGAAGATGACAGTTGACATATAACAATAATTGTAGTAAAATTGTAGTGGAGGTGAGAACGTGAACGATAAGGCGTTAAATATCAAAATCCCGTCTGCACTGTATGATGCCCTAAAAAAAGAGGCAGCCAAGAAAAACATCTCGCTAGCCTCGATGGTGCGTCTGATTTGCTCTGAGTATTTTGATAAAAAATAAGGCTGTAAGTGCGGTTGTTTGGTAGACGTGGCACTTACAACCCAACGCAACGCCGAAACGCTGCGAAATCTATGATAGCAGACGATGCGGGAAAAGTCAAGGGGGGAAAAACTGAAACCAGAATTAGAAGCCCTGTATGAGGGGCTATGCAGGCGAGAGCCGGACTTATTTGAGCCGGAAGCCCTGCACAAACAGTTGGACACGCTTGCACCGGAAACGCTGGATGCTCTGTTGCAGCTGTGTGAGGACTGGCAGAAGCACGCCTTTGCGGTGGGGTTTACGACTGCTGTCCGACTGTTGACCAAATAAGCACCGCTTGTCGCCCCTTATGGGGTGTGGATTGAAAAGACGGTCACCACGCCATCTTGATTGACATCGCCGAGGGCGTATGGTCATCAAACGTATTATGTGTGAGAAATTTTTACTTTTTTCTCCGTGTTGTCGCCCCTTACGCAGGGGCGTGGATTGAACAGCGGAGGTCGTCGGAGGTCGTTTACAAACCTTTCTATATGAGAGAAATTTTACTTTTTTTCTCGCGTGCGTAAGGTATGTATTTGACTTCCGTAGACCTCCGCACTTTTTTTGTGCTGGTCGATTGCAGCAAAAAGGGGATGTTATCCGCAGAGCACTTGTCCCCAAGATGGTTCTGCTCCGGCCGCTTGCTGTGCGTAGTAAGATAAGATTGCCGTGGCGTCCTGTACGGTTACCAAACCATTTCCGTCAATATCTGCCGCCGATATGCCAGCATTGTGCGTTACAATCTGGGGATGCAGGCGGAAATCAAGGCTCGCCGCCGTGCTTGCATAATATTGTAATACCAATCTGGCATCCTCGACGGATATCACATCGTCTTGATTGACATCGCCGAGGGTGTATGGGACATCAAACGTATAAAGAGCAGAATAGCGGTTGTTGATGCCATAGTAGCCGTTTCTGCCGTTTTCCAGCAAGACCGCTTCCGAGAGCCATGCAACACCATTTTTCCGGTCTGTCCAGGCTATGTGCTCTGCTCGGCTGGAAATCTGAGAGGAATCCAACATCAAATACTGGTCGGTAGTAACATCATAGTCCACCAGTGCAATCCAGTGTCCGGCGATGTTGGCAGAAGCTGTTCCGCCGTTTCGGAGGTGTTCAAGAACGGCTGCTGCCTGTGTTGTCCAGCCTGCAAAGGTCATGTGGCTTTCTTCTGCTGCCTGTGCAACGGCTGGGAAGAAGCCCATTGCTGCTCCGTCTACGCCGGGAATGCGATAGCCGTTGTCCAGTGCAAATTGTGCCAGTTTTGCTGGATGTAAGAATGAACCTGTGCGATAATAGACCGCATTTACGATGGAGAGCAGGCTGCAACCCGCTTGTCCAACGGTATTTCCGGTTTCTGTTCCTCGATTCCAGGGATAATCACACCAGTTGTCTACTTCTGGTAAGTAGGCAAGCCGTTGTTCTTCCGCTCCGCTGCCTTCGCTTTGCTGCCAGGCAATTGGGAAGGGAATGGTATCTTCTGCCGAGGCAGAAAGGGAGAACGAAGACCATAGGGACAGCATGCAGAGCAGACTGAGCCAAATGGAAAGGGATTTTCTAGAAATTGTTTGAAAAAGCTGCACAATTGTTCCTCCTATTTGGTTGATAAAATACGCAATGTGCCCATTATATCATAAAAGGAGCAAAATGTAAAGCAATTTTTTAAAATGTTTGTTTGTAATTCCGTCACCCGTTGGTGGAGCAAAAGGTGGAGGTCGAAGGAGGTCAAATACATACCTTTCTATAGAAGAAAAATTTTTTACTTTTTTCCTCGCGTGCGTAAAGTAGGAAAATGACTTCCACGACCTCCACTTCCCAGTTTTTCGGGCTTTTTTGCCCTTTTTTGGTGGAAGTCGGTGGAGGTCGCCGGCTTATAGTCCGGCTTCCCACTCCCAATTGTAAAGCAGCAGCCGTTGCAAATCATACGGTGTCAGCTGATAAACGCAGTGATTAATCCAGTTTGCAAAGAGCAAATTTGCACAGCAACCCCAGGTATAGAGGGGCGGTTTGCTGGGGTCATCGTTGGGGAAATAGTGGGCAGGAACGGCAATCGGCAACCCCTTTTCCTTGTCCCGGAAATATTCTTCTGCCAGCGTCATGCGGTCATACTCCAGATGTCCGGTGATGAAATATTGTCTGCCGTTGGTGTTGGCGACAATGTGCACGCCGGCTTGTGGCGATTCAGTCAGGATTTTCAGATTTGGTACTTGTTCAATGTCCGCACGCCGGACTTCTGAGTGGCGGGAATGCGGAGCATAAAAGCAGTCGTCAAATCCTCGCAGCAGCTGCACATTTTTTTGCAGCACGGCATGTGGAAAGACCCCGAATATTTTTATCGGCAGGTCATATTTGGGAATCCCGAAGTGGTAGTGCAGCCCTGCCAGAGCTCCCCAGCAGATATGCATGGTGGAAAAGACATGGGTCTTTGTCCACTCCATGATTTGTTGCAGCTCTTCCCAGTAGTCGACATCGGCAAAAGAAAGGTGCTCGACCGGAGCACCTGTGATAATACAGCCGTCATAATATTCGTTCTGGATTTCTGCAAATGTATGATAAAAGGCGTCCAGATGCATTTTGTTGGTGTTCTTGCTGACGTGGCTGGAAACCTGTAAAAATTCCACATTGACTTGAATCGGCGTATTGCTGAGCAGCCGCAGAAACTGACATTCCGTTTCAATTTTTTTCGGCATCAGATTCAGCAGGAGCACCCGTAAAGGGCGGATGTCCTGATGAGAGGCACGGTCATTATCCATGACAAAGATATTTTCATTTGCCAGCGTCTGAAATGCTGGCAATTCTTTTGGAATACAAATTGGCATAAAATGCAAACTCCTTTCTGGTTCATTTCGGGTGCGTCTGGTTCTCGCACGGCGATTAGAGGTCGCCGCCGATGGCGTTGCGAATGGCACGCAGTTCTTCTGCGGTCAAATCCCGATAAGTACCCGGCTTCAGCATGCCCAGTTTCAAAGGGCCGATGCTGGTTCTCCGCAGGCGGGCAACTTCCAGCCCCAACGCTTCGCACATCCGGCGAATCTGGCGGTTTCTGCCCTCCTGAATGGTCATCAGCAGTACGACACGGTTTGGCTCTTTGGTCTTCACAACGACATTTGCCGGCAGGGTCATTTTGCCATCCAGTTCCACGCCGCTGGAAAGGGCAATCAATTGTTCTTCGGAAATATCCGGCCGAACGGTAACCCGATAGGTCTTGGAAATATGGCGGCTAGGGTGCATGATGTTGTTGGCAAATTCGCCGTCATTCGTCAGCAGCAGCAGCCCTTCGGAATCCTTGTCCAGTCTGCCGACGGGGTAAACCCGTTCTTCCACGCCGTCCAGTAAGTCCATGACACAGCGGCGGTCGAGTTCATCGGAAGTAGTGGTGACATAGCCTCTTGGCTTGTACAGCATGAGATAACGCTTTACTTTTTTGCGAGGGATACGAACGGCTTCTCCGTTGACCGTAATGAGGTCGGCACGGGTTGCCTGGTCGCCGAGCTTGACGGGATGTCCGTTCAGCTTGACTTTTCCGGCAGCAATCAAGGCTTCCGCCTTGCGGCGGGAGCAGTAGCCAGCATCGGATAATAATTTTTGAATGCGTATTTTTTCCATGTTGAAATCCTCCTGATTGGATGAGATGTAATTTTATAGATTATGAGAACCGCACTTGCAGCCAGCGTTGCAGCCGCTGCCAAATGGATTTTTGTGGCTGCTCCTCTGGGGTTGCAGGCTGTTTCGAAACGGCAGTCTGTGTGGTCAAGGGCAGCTGGAACAAGATTTGCCCGTCCCGTTCCGCAACCAGAAAGCCGCCATATTGATTTGCCGGAACAGGAGCAAAGAGAAACGGTTTTGTGTGCACCGTAAGGGGCAAGTCTACCGCATCTTGCAGTGTTCCATAGGTAATGGAATCGGTTGCCTGTAGCGAAACCGTATCTGCCGTTCCGCCCACGACAGGAATCGAAATCGTTTCCGGCAGGGCAACGGTCTGCTTGTGCAGCTGTGGGAAAAGGGTGTCATATAATTGCGTGTGGGTCTGCCAGTCATTCGGGTCGTTCAGCGTTACGCAAATCAAAGTCATGTCGTTTCGCTGACAGGCAGACACCAGACAGCGGCCTGCTTCATCGGTAAAACCTGTTTTCACGCCAATCACGCCCTCGCATTGTGTCAACAGCTTGTTGGAGTTTTTGAGCCAGCGGTCATAGGGGGGATTGCCGAACGTAACTTTTGCAGTCGCCTGTCCGCAGATTTCCCGAAAGTCTGGATTTTGCAGGGCAGTCGCTGTTAAAATTGCCATGTCATAGGCGGTGGAATAATGCTGTTCGTCATGTAGTCCTGAGGGCGTGACAAAGTGGGTGTTTTGCATGCCCAGTTGTGCCGCCCGTTCATTCATGAGGTCTGCAAAGGCAGAGAGCGAGCCAGCCAGCTTTACAGCCGTTGCTCCTGCTGCATCGTTGCCGGAGGGCAGCAGCATACCATAACAGAGGGCACGCTTCGTGACAATATCGTCTTTCACCAGTCCCATAGAAGACCCCTCGACCTGAATGGCGTTGTTGTCCACGGGAAACGGGGTGTCTAAGTCGCCGCTCTCCAGACAGAGCAGGGTTGTCATAATTTTGGTGGTGCTTGCCATGGGGAGATGTTCGTCTGCGTTCTGGGAGAAGAACACTTCTCTGGTGGTGGCTTCCATGACAATGCAAGCTTTTGCAGAAACAGCAGGCAGTTCCACAGCAGCAGCGGAACACTGTACGACAGAACCGCAGAGAATCGAAACAGTCGAGATAATCGACAACAGAAGACCGAACAGGCGTTTGCACACAGGGCATCTTCCTTTCTTGTGGGTTAAGACAAGATATGAGTGCCGCTGTGATTTTATGCCGCTGCGAACGGGTTATGCTTCTTCGTCCGTGTTCGAGTCGTCAGAAGACTTGTTCGGCTTCTTCTTGGATTTCACCAGACCGCTAACTTTGCTGATGACTTCCGGCAGGGTGCGAATGAGATTGTTTGCCGTATCGCCGTTTCCCTCCGTCATCTGGAGCAGGCGAACATCTCCGTTCTGTACGACTAGGAAGCCCACGGGCTGAATGGAGATACCAGCCCCCGTTCCGCCGCCGAACAGGTCTTTCGGAACTTTTGCCGGCAGGTCAGAACCGCCAGAGGCAAAGCCATAGGAAACTTTAGAGATAGGAATGATGGTGACATCCGTTCCAACGGTAATCGGGTCGCCAATGATGGTTTCCACGTCGACCATGTCCCGAATTTTTTCCATGGTGACATCCATCAGGTTGGGAATGGTGGTTTTAGATGGTTTGGAATTGGATTCCGGCATGAGAAAAACCTCCTATCAAAACGATTTGATACAATGAAAAAGAAACTTGTGGGAATAGGTTGTGCAAAAGGCATGGGAATATGCGGAAAGTGGCTCAGGACTGTTCCGAGGGGGCTTGTTTGCGTTCCAGCGTATTCCATAGAAACGAGAAGAGAAAGGCAAAGGCTGCCGCAAGCACATTGGCAAGCGAAAGCCGAACCGTGCCGCTGAGATAGTAGCGAGTCCGGTTCTGTCCGAAGCAGCAGCGAACATCTACCCCGTCATAGGCAACGGAACAGACCGTTCCCAGCACTGCCAGACAGGGATAGAGTGCGGTATTCAACTTGGCGTATTCTGCCGCACATTCTGCCGCATCCCAGTTGCCAACGCCAATATAAATAGAAACGTGTCGGAAACGAATGCGTTTGGTGAGGCGGCGAAGCCCTTTGCAGATACTTGAGCAGGCATCGTGCAGCAAGTCGAACCATTCGGAAAGACTGCGGCTTTCCGAATCCGTCTGCTTCTTTTTATGAGAAGAGGACGGTTTCTTTTTGGTTCGTTTCTTTTTGTGCTTGGCGGAGCGTTTGGCAGTGGATGGTTTGCGGTCAGAGCGATAAAGGGGAATCCCCAGAAAAGAAAGCCGTATCACCGGCGGAGCGTTGTCCTGTAACGTCAGGTGCAGCACGGCAGGTGTAAACAGCAATCCTGCAAGCAGGAGCAGAATCCCTCCTGCAATCAGCCATCCGGTCATTGGGTATGCTCCTTTCTGTGCAAGGCTTAGTCGGTCTGTTCGGGAACGGGGATTTCCGGCAGTGGCGGCAGGTCGTCCAGTGAGGACAGCCCGAAACACCGCAGGAATGCGGGCGTGGTGCGGTAGGCAATGGGTTTACCGGGCAAGTCCAGCCGTTCGCCCTCTTCGAGCAGCCCCCGTTCCACCAGCGTGTTGACGAGGGTACTGCTGTCAATGCCTCGTACATGGGCAATGAACCGCTTGGTCACAGGCTGATGATAGGCTGCAATTGTGAGCACTTCCAATGCTGCTGGCGTGAGGGGCAAGGTGCGTTTCTGTTCCAACGCTGCTTGAATATACGGTGCATAGCGTTCTACGGTACAGAGCTGAGCGGTTTTCTCCAGCAAGAGCACTTGCAGAGCGTGTCCGGATTTCTGGTAAGCAGTGTTCAAGTCGTTCAGCAACTGGGGCAGTTCCCGTTCGGGAATGCCGCTTGCCGCCGCCAGACGGGAAAGGGGAATGGGGTCGCCGCTGGCAAATAAAATGGCTTCTAAAATCGCACAAGCCGGTGCAAGCATGAGAAAAGCCTCCTATCTGAATGTTTTTAAACCAGGATTTCTTGTGGTGCGGTATCTGCAGCCGCTGCTTTGCGGGAGATGCGATAGAGGGATGTTCCATCCGTAGAAATGCCGATTCTGCCGTGTTTCGTCAGCTCCAGCACTGCCAGAAAAACGGCGACCCGTGCGGAGCGGTCAGAGATGTCATCATAGAGCGTGACAAGGGAAACGGATTCTGCATGGGAAACTTTTCGCATCAGCCAGACGATTTTCGAGAAGACCGAAACGGTTTTCGGGCTGACCACTCGCTGTAATTTCTCCTGCATAGCAGCCTTGGAGGGCGGCAGCTGTTTCTTCCCGATGGAGAGAAAACTGCTGCGGAGCACCTCTGCCGGATAGGTACGCAAATAGGTTTTTTGCGGTTCGGGCAGCGGCATGGGCTGCCGGCAGAACGGTTGCTGTTCTTTGTACCGTCCGGCAAGAATCGCCGCTGCCTGCTTACAGCGTGCATAGAGCAGCAAGGATTCCTGCAAGTCCTCTTTGTCCGCCTGTGCCTCCTGCGGCTTCGGCAACAGGGCAGCCGTTTTCAAGTAGATGAGCCGGGCAGCCATTTCAAGGAATGCTCCGGCAAGCTCTAAATCCTGTTCCTGACAGTCTGCCAGATAGTTCAGGTATTGTTCCAGCAGCTGCGAAATGGCAATGTCATAGATGTTCAGCTTGTGCTTTGCAATCAGTGTCAGAAGCACGTCCATAGGGGTTGTAACCCCGTTGATTTCAAAAGAAAGTTGCTGCATCGTCTGTCATTAACCTGTCAGTCCGCTGACCATCAGGGGTACCCAGTTCGTCAGGAACGTGAAGCCCTTGAAAATCAGCTGCTGTAAGTAGGAAAGCGGTGTGTCCAGAAAATCAGAGAAAATCAGAATCAGGAACACAAACGAAATCACCTGCCGATGCTGCTGTACCCAGTAGATGGCTTTATACGGCAAGAATCCCAGCAGGATATTTGATCCGTCCAGCGGCGGAATCGGAATCAGGTTAAAGACTGCCAGCCCGATGTTCACGAGGATAAAGAAATAGAGAATACTGTAAATAATCGAGAGGGTGTTGTACATCGCCTCTGAGGAAATTGGAATGCTCTCTAAAATCCGGAACGGAATCATCATGACAAAGGCAATCAGCAGGTTGGAAGCAGGTCCAGCCAAAGAGGTCCAGATGACACCGGTGCGAGGATTTCGCATACGGTTCGGATTGATGGGAACGGGCTTTGCCCAGCCGAACCCCGTCAACAACAGCAAGATTGCCCCGAATGGGTCAACGTGGGAAAAGGGGTTCAGGGTCAGTCTGCCCTTTGAATCTGCGGTATCATCGCCGCAAAGACGGGCGACCCAGGCGTGTGCAAATTCATGCAGCGGTAAAATCAGCAGAATGATGATGACCCGTGCGATCAGCATCGTCAGGAGCTGTTCCTTACTCATGGATAATAGATTCATAGTATGGTTCACCTCTTATTTTTAGTATTCTTTTTATTATACCGGATTTTCCTTGTTTTTTCAAGTGAAAAATGCAGATTTCCGATGTTCAAAAAAAATTTTCAAAAAATGAAAAAAAGGGCTTGCATTTTTTGTTGCAATATGATATAATAGAGTCCGTTAGTTTGTTTAAGGAGGTGCAGTAGAATATGGCAAAATGCGAATTTTGCGGTAAGGGTGTTACATTCGGTATCAAGGTGTCCCACTCTCACAGACGCTCCAACAGAACATGGAAGCCCAATGTAAAGCGAGTAAAGGCAGTTGTGAAGGGTACTCCCTGCCACGTATATGTTTGCTCCAGATGCCTCCGTTCCGGAAAAGTAGAACGTGTGTAAGGTATAAAAACATCGCTTTCTTGTATGTATGCGAAAAAGATTCGGGAGTTTTCAGATGACAGATTGCTGTCAGAGAAACTTCCGATTTTTTTTAAAATGAAAAGATGAATAATCTTTTCAGAAAATTGGAATTTTTGTCGAATATTTGGAGAAAGTTACAAATTGCACTGCCCGAACACGAAAAAATTTTTCGGAAATCCTGTGGAAATTGCCGGAAAAATCGGCGGTTTTTTCATGAGATTCCGGTTTGCATAAAATTTTTTTTGATTTTCACTTGCAATTTTGTGCATAATGTGCTATACTGAATCTATCCATTTCGGGTGAATAATAAAATGAGGTGAACGGAATTGGCAAAATTAAAGAAACCAACTGTTAAGAATCCACAGCTCGTGGAAGCTCTGGCAGAACTTAAAGAACACAGCACACAGGGAGCAGTTAAGAATTTAATGGAAGCCCTGAAGGGTGCACAGCTGATTGCACCGGTTATTATTGATAATATGCCGGAAGATCTGGACTTGAGCGATGGCAAACAGTTCCAGACCAATGCAAAGTTTACAATGCTGCAGCAGAAGGACGGCAGCCGGTATTTTCCGGCATTTACCGACTGGCTGGAAGTATTGAAGTGGAGAAATGACCCGGAAATCAATACCGTTGTTATGACCGTAGAACAGTATGCAAACCTGATGCAGCGTTCCGGCGAAGCTTCTGGTATCGTGATCAATCCGAGCGAACAGGGTTACCTGATTGACCGTCCGCATCTGGCACAGCTGACCGGTCTTACACTGCCGCCGGCAGCTTCGGAATACCGCAACGAACCGTTGCCAGAACCGACGCTGAATCCGAAGGTTGCCTTTGCAGATGCTTCTACTTTGTCGAACCCGCAGCTGGTTGGTGCAATTGCAGCATTCCGCAAGAAGAGCACACAGGAAACCGAACTGCCGATGATTGACGCTCTGTTCCGGTCGCAGGTCATTGCTCCGGTACAGCTGATTAACGCAGAACAGGATTTGAACATGGAAGACGGCGAAAAGCACCAGACACAGATTAAGTTCGTGATGGTACAGAACAACGACAAGAAGTTCTTCCCGGCATTTACCGACATGGAAGAACTGAATCGCTGGCAGAATCCGCCGGAATACAGAACCATGATTATCCCGTTCTTGCAGTATGCAGCAATGTTCCAGCAGAACGGCGATGCAGAAGGCATTGTAGTAAACCCGTTCCGGGAAGGCGAATCCGTTGCTATGCCGAAGGCAAATGTCATTGACCTGGCAAAGCGGTTTGTCCATTATCAGCGGCAGCAGCAGCAAAATCGGGTACAGTTGTTTGACCTGAAGGATAAGCCAATTGACCTGATGAAGGAACTCTCCGCACACTTTGAAGAAGTGCCGGAAGTACATGCTGCTTATATGACCGGTATGCGGGTTGGCAACAAGGAAAGCGTGATGCTGGTTTTGGATTGCGACCAGGTAGAAGATACCAAGAGCCTGTTCCAGCCGGCTGCACAGATTGTAAACCGCCACACCAACGGAAACCCGCCGGGAATCATTACGACACAGCACGATATGAGCAAGAGCATTCTGGAGAGAACAAAACCGTTCTATCAGGAATAAGAAAAAGAAAATGAAATTTTCTCCGCTGTGGACAAGAACCTTGTTCACAGCGGTTTCTTTTTATGAAATCCAAAAAAATAAAAAACAAAAAATATAGAAAAGACAAGGAAGCGGAATGATGGGAAAACAGAATCGAATTCGTATTGGAAAGAGAACGATTGCAATTTTATTAGCAGGTGTTTTGTGCCTGCTCAGTGGGGTTGTCATCTGGTATCAGAATTATTATGACATCCCAGCCCTGACGATGGCGGATTTGGCACAGCTGGATTTGAGCCAAGCAAAAAAGTTGATGATTGTCGCCCATCCGGACGATGAAACGCTCTGGGGCGGAGCACATCTGTTAGAGGGCGATTATTTGATTGTCTGCCTGACACATGGCGGCGATGCGGTGCGGTCAGCGGAACTGCGTTCGATTGCAGAGGCAACCGGAAATGCCTGCCTGATTTTAAAATATCCCGACAAGACCTTTGGGCGGCGGGATGACTGGAGCAACGTAGAAGAGCAGATTGAACAGGACATCACATTGATTTTAGAGGATAAGCCGTGGGAATCGGTTGTCACGCACAACAAAGCCGGCGAGTATGGGCACATTCACCACAAGATGACACATGAACTCGTGACGGAGGCGTACCAACACGAACAATTGCAGATGCCGCTGTATTGTTTCGGGACATATTACAGTGCGAAACGGCTGCCGGAATTTGAAGCACAGCTGCCGAGAATTTCCGAGGAGGACTTGCAAAAGAAAGAAGCCCTGTTACAAAATTATAAGTCGCAGGAACGAGTTGTGGAACATCTATCGCATATGAACCCCTATGAAAATTGGACGCTGTACGACCCAGCAGAAGAGGCAGAATCGTGACCATCGCCGCAGGCAAACTGCGGTCGAGCTGGCTCAGCTCGGCGGAGGGAGATTGTTAAGGGGGACAAGCTGCCCTCCTTAACAAAGGTATTGATGAGAGAAATTTGAAATCTAAGAGAGAACCGCAGAAACCGCAATTGCCTTTCAAAATAAAAAGGCTGTAATCAGACACAATGTTTCAGGGGCAATTGCGTTTTCTAAGAATCAAGAATAATTTTACAGCAATTTTCAGCAGATTCCCGTCTGATTTTCACACGAATCTGCAAGGATATACTTATCTATCAGTATCATTCAACAAATAAAAGAAAGAAGGGAGTTTCTACATGGAAACCTTGTTACAAGTGCAGGAAATCTGTAAATATTACCGAATGGGAGAAGTACAAATTACTGCCGTAGACCACGTTTCTTTTTCCGTGGAAAAGGGAGAATTTGTCGTCATTGTCGGAGCATCGGGTGCGGGAAAGACCACGGTCTTGAACTTGCTGGGCGGAATGGATACCTGTGACAGCGGTTCGATTCTGGTCGATGGAACAGACATCACAAAACTGCGGAAGCGAAAGCTCGCTGCCTATCGCCGTTTCGACATTGGCTTTGTGTTTCAGTTCTATAACTTGATTCCCAACCTGACCGCTGTGGAAAATGTCGAACTCGCAGGGCATATTAGCCGAGATGCAATGCCAGCAGCAGAAGCCCTGCAATATGTAGGGCTGGGCGACCGTCTGCGGCATTTTCCAGCACAGCTTTCCGGTGGGGAACAGCAACGGGTTTCCATTGCCCGTGCCCTTGCAAAGCGTCCAAAGCTGCTGCTCTGCGATGAACCGACCGGAGCACTGGACTATGAAACCGGAAAATCCGTCTTGAAGTTGTTGCAGGATACCTGTCGGGACACGCAAATGACCGTGCTGCTGATTACGCACAATCAGGCTATCACCCCGATGGCTGACCGTGTGATTACGATGAAAAATGGGAAGATTGCAGCGATGCAGCAAAACGCAGAGCCCGTTCCCGTATCTGAGATTGCGTGGTGATGGCAATGGCTGGATTATTAGGAAAAGAATTGTGCCGTACCGTGCGGCATACGTTCGGACAATTTACGGCGATTGCAGCGATTGTTGCCTTGGGCTGCGGATTTTTTGCCGGTATTCAGGCAACGACCCCCGATATGAACGAGATGGCAGACCAGCACTATCGGGAAACCAACCTCATGGATTTGCAGATTCGTTCTACCATTGGATTGGATGAGCAGGAAGTACAGGCGGTGGAACAGCTGCCGGATGTGAAAACGGTTGTAGCTGGATATCAGGTGCAGTGTTATCTGCCACAGGATGTGCACAGCTATTCCATGAGCGTTTCTTCTATGAACATGGAGCAGGCAGCCGATGGAGCAGGCATCAACCTGCCAACGCTGACCGCTGGGACGTATCCCTCCATCTCCACAGAATGTTTGATGGATGCCAACTTTGCGAAACGCAGAGGGTATCAGGTCGGTGATACGATTACCTTACAGGCAGCAGAGGACACCACGCTTTCCGACTATTTGAAAGAGGATACATTTACCATTTCCGGCTTGACCAACTGGAGTATGTATGTCAGCTTTGAACGGGGTACGGCTCAGATTGGAACAGGGGCACTGGATGGCTATTTGCTGGTCGATGATTCTGCTTTTTCCATGGATGTCTACACGAATCTATATGTTACCCTAGATAGCACAGCAGACTTGGCAGCCCAGAGCGATGCCTATACAACCGCTGCAAACGATGCGAAAGCTGCCATAGAACGAGAGGGAACAGCAATTCTGAAGCAGCGAGTCGAACGGGAAACCGCAGATGCACAGGAAAAGCTGACGGAAGCCCGTTCCAACTTGGAAACGCAGCAGGCAGAATATGCAAAGAATTTTGCACAGTTGGCGGATGCCTACGGAACAGAGGCAGCCAGTCAACAGTTATCAGATGCAGAACAGCAGCTGAACGATGCAGAAAAACAGATTCAGGAGCAACAGACTGCCTTAGACGACTTTGCAGACAATGCAAAATGGTATGTACAGACCCGAGAGGACAATGTTGGCTATACGGCATTCTGGGAGAATACCGAACGGGTGCAGAACGTCGTAGCCGTCTTTCCGGTGTTCTTTATTCTGATTGCAGCGTTGGTCTGCCTGACCACGATGACCCGTATGGTACGGGAACAGCGTGTGGAGATGGGGACGAAAAAAGCGTTGGGTTATGGAGCATTTCCGATTATGGCGAAGTTTCTGCTGTACGCCGGAATTGCCACCCTGATAGGAGGAATAACAGGGTTGCTGATTGGCTTTCAGGTGTTCCCACGGATTATCTGCAATGCCTATGCAACGATGTATTATCTACAGGACATTCCGTGTCCGTTCCGCTGGAAGTCTGCACTTGCCTGCTTGGGCGTGGGGCTGCTCTGTACTTGTCTGTCCAGTGCGATTGCCTGCCGGAATGCCCTGCGGGAACAGCCTGCACAGCTGATGCGGCCGAAGCCGCCGAAATCCGGAAAGCGGATTTTACTGGAACGAATCCCGTGGTTGTGGAATCGCATTGGCTTCATGGGAAAGCTGACGTTGCGGAATGTCTTTCGGTATAAAAGCCGATTCTGGATGACAGCGGTTGGTGTTGGCGGCTGTACGGCTTTGATTTTAGCCGGCTTTGGACTGCGGTATGATATCACCAGCATTGCCGATTTGCAGTACAGTGAAATCATGCAGTATGATTTGCTGGCAGTTTATAACGACGATGCCGAGCAGACCCGAACAGAAGCCCTTTCCAGCTGGGAGGAGAATCCGCATACCATGTTGCTGCAATGTTCAGAGCAGGTAGGGGAGTATGATGTTACGTTGATGGTGACCGCAGAGCCGGAACAGCTTGGAAACTTTATTACCATGCGAAGCCGTTCTGACCATACGCCGTATACCTTGGATGACAGTGGAGTGATTCTGACGGAAAAGCTGGCGAAGCTCTTAAAAGTATCGGCTGGCGATACGCTGCAATTAAAAGATGCGAAGAAACCAGTCCGCATTGCAGCGGTAACGGAGAACTATGCATATCATTACATCTACATGATGGAGAACACCTATCAAAGTCTGTATGATACGGAGCGAGCACCGAATACCATGCTGGTACAGCTGAACAATCCAGACACCGCAGACGAACACGCAACGGCACTCATGCAGCAGGACGGTATGTTGACCGTGCAATCTTTGCACCGCAGTGGAAATGTATTTTCGGATTTGATTGACAGTATGAATTTGATTGTCATCGTGCTGATTGTATGTGCAGGAGCGTTGGCAGTGGTTGTTCTCTATAACCTTTCGAATATCAACATTACAGAGCGAATGCGAGAGCTGGCAACGGTGAAAGTACTGGGCTTTTACGATGGCGAGAGTGCCGCCTATATCTATCGGGAAAACTTTTTCTCTATGACCGTTGGCATTCTGTTTGGATTGGTCGGCGGTGTATTCCTGACAAGATTTGTTGTTTCGATGGCGGAAGTAGATGTTGTCATGTTTGCCCGAACAATTCCGCTGTATGCATTTGTCTTTGCAGCAGGGTTGACAGTGTTGTTCACGCTGCTGGTAAACTTGATTCTTTATCCAAAAATCAACCGAATTGATATGGCATCCGCTCTAAAAGCGATTGAGTAAACAGAAATCCCTGCGGTATGGATTGCATACCACAGGGATTTTTTCATCTTAACAAGTGGATTCTTTAAAAGGCAGCAGCTGAAGCAGATTCTGTGTGCGGTGTTGCGGAGAACAGCAGCACTTTTCGAGGGTTTGCCTTTTCGATTTGGAATTGATAACCGTGCAGCAGCAGCGTTTCCCCAGTATGCGGAATCCGTCCAAGCTGTTCCACGATCCATCCGCCGGCAGTAGTGGCATCGGTTTCCGGTAGCTGCATCCGAAGCGTTTCTTCCATTCGTTCCAGTTCGCAGTTACCAGCAATGCGATAGATACCGTTTTCCTCCTGCAATTCAGAGGCATCTGCTGCCTCGTCCAGCGAACCAACCAGCCGTTCCATCAGGTCGAGCATCGTTAAAACGCCGTCTGTACCACCGAATTCATCCAGTACAATGGCATAGCTCTGTCCTGCTTTTCGCATGCTGTGAAAGACATCGTTCGCCTTTGCCGTAGAGGGAATAAAGAAAGCCGGAACAACTGCTGTTTTCATGACACATTCTTTGGTCTGTTCGGCAACGGCAAACAGTTTTCGGGTATCCAATACGCCAAGGATGTCGTCGGTATGCTCGCCACAGATGGGGTAATAGCGGTGTGGAGTCTGTCGAATGGTCTGCTTCCAGCTGTCCAGCGAGTCCCGTTCCCAGAGAATCTGTAATTCTGTCCGGTGGGTCATGATTTCTTCTGCTGTCCAGTCGTTAAAGGCAAAGACGTTTTGAATCATCTCGTTTTCTTCTGCCGCAATCACGCCTTTTTCACTTCCGGCATCTGCCATCATCCGAATATTTTCTTCGCTGATTTCCTCTTCTTCGGCGTTCGGGTCAATGCGGAACAGCCGCAACACGCCATTGGTGGCAGCTGTCAGTAGCCAAACCAGCGGCGAGCAGAGTTTTGCCAGTACCTGAATCATGCCGGAGATACCCAACGCAATGGATTCTGCCTTTCGCATGGCAATTCGTTTCGGGACAAGTTCGCCGAAAACAAGCGTCAGGAAGGAAAGCAAAATGGTAATCAAGACAACGGAAATGGTTTGCAAGGTTGCCTGCGGAATGGCAACGCCCCAGTTCACCAGCAGTTGCACCAGTGCTTCTGAGAAGTGGTCAGCGGCAAAGGCACTGCCCAAAAAGCCGGAAAGCGTAATGGCAACCTGAATGGTTGCAAGGAATTGTGCCGGACGATTCTGCAAGGCTTGCAGACGTTTTGCCGGCTTGCTGCCCTGTTCTGCCAGCTTGTCAATACGGGTTTCGTTGCTGGAAATGACAGCGATTTCTGCACAGGCAAAAATGGCATTCAAGGCGATTAAAATCAATTGTAAAAGAATTTGTCCAATCATATGGATTTCATTCACTCCTGTTCTTCTGTAAAAATTTTTTGTATCAAGCTTGCATGATGGGGAGCGAAAGACCGCTACCGCAGCACATGCAGGAACAGAAAAAACAGGCGTTTTTGCAGTGGTGCAGGGTTCGCATCACTGTCCGGGTCGTCCATGAAACAGCCTCCTTTTTTTGGTTGAAAGATGGGACGAATGATTTTTTAAAAGACAGTATAACAAATTTGATGCTGTTTGTCAATCCTATGCGAAAAAAATATTTTTATGAATGGAAAAATGACATGGCAGAACAGGGGCTTTCTGAATTCTTTGTGAAAACGGTTGCATTTCCGATAAAATTGTGTTATAATTGCATTCATAGAAGACAGGTTTTTCTACCACACTTCATTTTTACTGTGCATTTTATGCAGAAATGCCACGGAATCCAACAGGAGGCGTACAATTATGAAAATACAAGAATCCGCTGAAAACTATCTGGAAACCATTTTGATTTTACAACAGAGAATTGGTGAAGTGCGTTCGATTGATGTTGTCAATGAACTCTCTTATTCAAAGCCGAGCGTCAGCATTGCCATGAAAAACCTGCGGAATGCGGGATTGGTGACGATGGATGAATCGGGATACCTGCACCTGACTGCAGCGGGCAGAAAAATTGCAGAAACCATGTATGAACGACATACCCTGCTTTCCGACTGGCTGATTTACTTGGGCGTTGACCCACAGAAAGCGGTAGAAGATGCGTGCAGAATGGAACATATTTTGAGTGCAGAATCGTTCCATGCGATTAAACAGCATGTATTAGCAAATCAGGAACAGACCGAAAACGGCCGCCATGCGTGATTGTATGGCGGCTTTGTGTCAAAAAGGAGCATTTTATGAACATCCTGCACATGAGTGACCTGCATTTAGGGCGGCGGTTTTATAACCTTTCTTTTCTGCCGATACAGCAGGCGTTATTACAAGAAGTCCTGCAAATCATAGACGACCAGCAGGTGACCGTGTTATTATTATGCGGTGATATTTATGACAAACCCGTGCCGCCGGCGGATGCGGTACAGCTGTTGGACTGGTTTTTGACCCAGCTGGCAGCACGAAGCGTACACGTTTGCATGATTAGCGGCAACCATGATTCTCCGGAGCGGCTGCAATTCGGCAGCGACTTGCTGCAAAAGAATCAAATCCACATTGCCGGAACATTTTCCGGAAAAATGGAAACGGTTTCACTTTCAGATGCATACGGCACGCTGACGATTTCCATGCTGCCCTATGTCAAGCTGGCACAGCTATCCGTTCAGTTCCCGGAACAGTCCTTTGCAACGCTGGACGATGGCATTCGTGCGGTTTTGGAGCAGACCCCTCCAGACCCAAACCACCGCAATTTATTATTATATCATGGCTTTGTCCTGCACAATGGAGCAGCACCGGAGGAATCTGATTCAGAAACGCAGCTGGGCGGATTGCAGCTGGTTTCCGACACGCTCTTTGATGCCTATGATTATGTAGCGTTGGGACACATTCACAAGCCGCAGTGGGTACGGCGTGACCGCATTCGTTACAGTGGTTCTTTGATGAAGTATTCTTTTTCTGAATGCTTGCAGCAGAAGTCTGTGACATTGCTGAACTGGAAAGAGAAAGACAACTGTACCATCACCATCATTCCGCTGCATCCAAAACAGGATATGCGGATTTTGCATGGAGCATTGGAATCGCTTTTGAAATACGCAACTCCGTCCGAAGATTTCATTCGGGCAGAACTGACCGACTTGGAATTGATTCCCAATGCAATCGAAAAGCTGCGGGTTGTTTATCCAAACACGCTGGAGTTGAGTTATATAGAACGGGAACGCCTCCGGCAGCCAGCAGCGGCAACCGAAGCGGTTCACGTAGAAGAACAATCGTTGCTGGACTTGGTGACAGAATTTTATGAGAACGTGTATCATTATCCGCTGCGAGAACATCCGGAAGAAATGGCACTAATGACAGAACTGGTAGAGGAGGAACAGGAAAGCGAATGAAACCATTGCATTTAGAATTATATGGATTTGGAGCATTTGCAGAACCGTGCAAAATCTCCTTTACAGACTGGCAGGATGGCGAAGTCTTTTTGATTACCGGAGAAACGGGAGCTGGAAAGACAACCATTTTCGATGCGATTTGTTTCGCTCTGTATGGAACGGCGAGCGGCTCAGAACGGGAATCCCGACAGTTCCGCAGTCAGTATTTGACCGACAGCACCGCAGAAACGAAAGTTTGCTTGGAATTTCTGGACAATGGGAAACGATATCTGGTAGAGCGAAACCCAGCCTATGAACGGCAGAAACAACGTGGAATTGGAACAGTGGAACAAAAGGCAAATGCAACGCTGTATGAGCTGCTGCCGAACGGAGAAAAGACTTGCATTTGCAGTGGCTTTAAAACGGTTACCTGTGAAATTACCGAACGCATCGGCATGGAAAGCACACAGTTTCAACAGATTGTGATGATTGCACAGGGGGAATTCCGGCGGTTTCTGCTCTCCAATTCGATTGAAAAGGGGCAGATTCTCAGCAAACTGTTTCACACGGAATCCTGTGGGCGGATTCGTGACCGCTTGAAGCAGCGATATGATGCCAAAACACAGGAAATTTCCATGCAAACCATTTCCATTGCAGCAAAGCTGAAAACGGTTGCCCCACACGAAGCAACCCGGAAACAGCAGTATCAGGAATTACTTGCAGAAGAAAAAACGGTTGCCACCAGTCCGATTTGCTGTCAGCTTTTAGAGGAGGACTGTCGGGAACGGCTGGAGCAGCTGCCCTTACTGGAGAAAGAACAGGAGCGATTCCAGCAGAGTGTAGACCAGTTGGTGCAACAGATGGAGCAGGGCAGGCGACACAATCAGAACTGTTTCCGGTTGGAACAGCAGCAGAAAGAATTGCAGCAACTGCAACAACGGCAGACCGTTGCAGCGGAGTTATTGGAACGGGCGGAAATCAATGCCGTACAAATTCCCGAATGGCAGGATGCAGCGGCACAGCTGGAACGGAGCGTGCCGGAATATCAGCATTTGGCAGATCTGCAAAAGGAATTGTTGACCTTACAGAAGCAGAGCCAGCAACTCCAGCAGGAGCAGGCTCAGAAAAAGGCAACGCTTGAACAGACCCAGCAAGCTTGTGCAATGCTGCAAAAAGAAGTAGAAGAGCATGCAGCCTGTGCAGCGGAACTGGAGAGCACCAAGACAAAAATGGTGCAGAAACAGCAGGCGTTGCAGGTTTTGCAGCAGTTGCAGCAGCAGTTTGCAGCGGTTCGGCAGGCGGAAGCAGATTGTGCCGGATTGGAACAGCAGGCACAGCAAGCCCATCAGCAGTATTATCAGGTAGAGAAGCCGAAATACGATGCACTGGAACAGCAGTTCTTTCAGAGCATGGCAGGCAACCTTGCAGCACAGTTGCAAGCAGGGGCAGCGTGTCCGGTTTGCGGCTCTCTGGAGCATCCGCATCCGGCAGAGCAGACGCAGCAGACCGTTTCGGAACAGCAATTTCAGCGTGCCAGAAAACAGCAGGAAGCTGCTTTGCAGGCGATGCAGAGCCAGAAGAGCCAGTTAGAGAAACAGCAGGCAGTTTGTGCACAGCTGCAAACGCAGAAACAGCAGTTGTTGCAGCAGCATAAATTGAGTGAACAGACCACGGCGGAAACATTAGAAGTAATGCTGAAAAAAATTCGTTCGGGAATCTCTGCATTGACAAAACAGCAGAAACAATTGCAGGAGCAGTTACAGCAGCGGACAGAACAGCAGGCAGCCTTGAAACGCAAACAAGAGGCATTGCCGATTCTGCAAAACGCTGTGGAGGCACAGGAGCAGGCAGTACAAGCATTATTGCAGAAAATCACTGGAAAACGTACCGAGTGTGATTATGTTCAGAACAGCTTGCAATATGGGACATTGCAGGAAGCACAGCAACAGTTGCTTTGTTTCCGGCAGAAAATCGAACAGGCACAGCTGCAACAGAAACGTGCACAGACACAGGTACAAGAGTTGGAAAAGCAACTGGCAGCTTGTCAGGATGCGTGCAGCCGATTGGAAGCAGAAATTGCAGGGAAGCCGTTGTATGATACGGCAGGGGCAGAACAGACCTTGCTAGAATTCCGCCGGCAGTTGTCGCAGAAACAGCGAGAAATTGCCATGCAGAAGGCAGACTTGCAGCAGGTACAGGAAACGGTAGCAGCTGTTCGACTGTCCCTGAAAACGCTGGAGCAGGCTTCTCAGACGTGGATGACGTACAAAGAGTTATACAGCATGATGAATGGAACGAACACCGAGCACGGCGGGGAACGGATTTCGCTGGAACGGTATGTGCAGGCGTATTATTTCACACGCATTTTGGAGCATGCCAACCAGAAGTTAGACCAGCTTTCCAATGGACGCTATCAGCTGATTCGCCGAAAAGAGGAAGACCGAAAGAATATTTCCTCCGGCTTGAATCTGAACGTGTTGGATCAATACACCGGAACAGAACGAGATGTGAAAACGCTGTCTGGTGGAGAAACATTTTTGGCATCGCTGTCGCTGGCGTTGGGGCTTTCCGAGGCGGTGCAGCAGCAGAGCGGTTGCGTGCAAATCAATGCGATGTTCATTGATGAGGGCTTTGGTTCTCTAGATGAAATGGCGTTGGAGAATGCGATACAGCTATTGCAGCAGCTTTCCGGTCATGATTGCATGGTGGGAATTATTTCTCATGTGTCCGCATTGGCGGAGCGATTCGATGCACAAATTCGAGTAGAGAAAACGCCCTGCGGCAGTCGTGCCGTCTGCGTTGGGAAAAAATAAACATCAAGCGGTATGGGTGAAAACTGTACCGCTTTTGTTTTGTGTGAGATGCAGCAGCTTGATAGGCTTGACGATGGCGAAATAATTCCATGCATAGATTCGAGTAGAGAAAACGCCATGTGGCAGCTGTGCTGTCTGTGTTGGCAAAAAATAAACATCAAGCGGCATGAGTGGAAACTGTATCGCTTTGTTTTGTGTTGGATGCAGTAGCTTTTCGGATAAACTTGCACGGATGAAAACCCTCCGTACTTTGCACCACAAATCAGGTAGAGAAACCGTATGTTTATGTCTGTGAGAGTCATATATAGAATACTTTTTATGTCACGCCATTTGATTACACGTAAAACTTACTTGCAGGGTAGGGATTCCAGCCCGTTTCAATAAGAGGAAACAAAACAAGCGATATGGAGAAAAAACCATACCGCTTGTTTTTTATGTTGATATGTTTGTAGGGAAGTATTCTCGTAAATGAGCAAACGGGGAGGGGAAACGAAAAAAGGAGAACAAAAAAAGCCCTACTCGGACTTTTTTCATTCTCCATAGAGAAACGATTCTGGAGGCGCCACCCAGATTTGAACTGGGGATCAAGGTGTTGCAGACCTTTGCCTTACCACTTGGCTATAGCGCCGATTGGAGCGGATTACGAGGCTCGAACTCGCTACCTCCACCTTGGCAAGGTGGCGCTCTACCAGATGAG
>OGRF01000388.1_pt1 | contig 39723 bp, 29 predicted proteins | sample 1553381 | NCBI WGS metagenome assembly OGRF01 (sample SAMEA2580060, study PRJEB22360) | human gut metagenome | biome: human gut; feature: human-associated habitat; material: faeces | place: Denmark | collected 2008/2010
AAATTTAAAGCCATCCGCTAACAACTAACTGCTAGCCACTAACAACTTTAAAGGGCTTGTCGTCATGCGACAAGCCCTTTTTTTATTCATACCGCAAGGCTTCGATGGGATCGAGTTTGGCTGCTTTCCGGGCTGGGTAGATGCCGAAGAAGAGGCCGATGCCTACGGAGAAACTGAAAGAGATGATGATCGGCGCCGCCGTGATAACCGTCTGGAAAAGGCCGGACTTGGCGATAGCCAGGGCGATGCCGACGCCGCAGGCGATGCCCAGGAGACCGCCGATGACGCCGATGACGACGGATTCGATGAGGAACTGCATCATGATGTTCTGGAAAGTCGCGCCCAGGGCTTTCCGGATGCCGATTTCCCGCGTCCGTTCAGTGACAGAGACCATCATGATGTTCATGATGCCGATGCCGCCGACGATGAGCGAAATGGCGGCGATACTGCCCAGGAAGAGGGTCAGCATGGTCGTCGTGCTGGTCATGGTTTCCATGAGGCTCGTCAGGTTACGGACGGTGAAGTCATCTTCGCTGCCGCTGCGGATATGGTGACGCTGGCGCAGGAGCGTTTCGACTTCGGCCTGGACCTGTTCGATTTTATCGGCGCTGGAGACCTGGATGTTGATGGAGCGGACGTAGGTGATGCCCATGAGGCGTTCCTGGGCCGTCGTCAAGGGGACGATGACGATGTCGTCCTGGTCCTGGCCCATGGAGGACTGGCCTTTACTTTCCAGGACGCCGATGATCTTATAGGGCTGGTTGTTGATGCGGATGTTCTTGCCGACGGGATTGACTTCGTCGAAGAGGTTGGCGGCGACCGTCGGGCCGATGACGGCGACGCGGTTGCGCGAGTTGAGGTCGCTCTGGGTGATGAAGGATCCCGACTGGACGACGAGGGACCGGATGTGCAGGTATTCCGGCGTGACGCCGTAGACCGACGTATTCCAGTTCTGGTTGCCGTTGACGATCTGGTAGGAACTGTTGACTGTCGGCGATACGTAATCGATGTTCTTTATTTTATTCTTGATGGCTACGGCGTCGTCGTATTTCAATTTCTGGCTCGAACCGGCTGCCGAACGGACGCCGCCGTGATTGGTCGAACCTGGCGAAACGATGAGCATATTGCTGCCCAGGCTGGCGATGGAGTTGGTGACGTTCTGCTTGACGCCCATGCCGATGGAAATCATGGCGATGACGGCGCCGACGCCGATGATGATGCCCAGCATGGTCAGGATGGAGCGCAGTTTATTGGACAGCAGGGCCGTAATGGCAATCTGCACGCTTTCACTAAATAACATCCATGACGACCCCCTTTCCGGCGTCTTTGGTGATCCTGCCGTCTGAGAGCAGGAGCTGGCGGTTGGCACAGGCGGCGATTTCCGGTTCATGCGTGACCAGGATGATCGTCTTGTGCTCTTCGTGGAGCGCTTCGAAAAGGCGCATGATGTCTTTCGTCGATTTCGTATCCAAGTTGCCCGTCGGTTCGTCGGCCATGATGATATGCGGGTTATTGACCAGGGCCCGGGCGATGGCGACGCGCTGGCGCTGGCCGCCGGACAGTTCGTTGGGCTTGTGGTGGGCCCACGTTTCCAGGCCGACGGATTTCAGCTTTTCCATGGCCCGTTCCGTCCGTTCCCTGCGGCCGAGACCGGCGTAGACCAGGGGCAGGGCGACATTGTCCAGGGCGGAGATGCGGGACAAGAGGTTGAAGTTCTGGAAGACGAAGCCAATGTGCTGGTTGCGGACGACGGCCAGTTCATCGTCGCCGAGGTGGGCGACTTCCTTGCCGCCGAGCTTATACGAACCCGACGTCGGCCGGTCCAGGCAGCCCAGGATGTTCATGAGCGTCGATTTCCCTGAGCCCGATGGCCCCATGAGAGCGGCAAATTCGCCTTCTTCGATGTTTAAGGTAATGCCGGCCAGAGCGGCGAAGTCTTCACCGCCGATGTGGTAGATTTTTTTGATATCTTTCAATTCGATGACATGCTTCATGGCGAGGCCCCCTTACATGGGCGGCGGGCCCTGGCGTCTATTGCTGTTCGACGAGGACGACGACTTACTGGAGGCCGTATAGGCGATGGAAACCTTGTCGCCCTGGGTCAGGCCCGAAAGGATTTCCACGTATTCATCGCTGTAGATGCCCGTCGTGACTGGTACTTGTTCCGTCTGGCCATTGGCATCGACGCGGATGACGTAAGAGCCGGAGTCGTTGGTCTTCAAGGCGGCGATGGGTACGACGAGGGCGTCATCTTTTTGCGAGGTCGTAATGTCGACGCGGGCCGTCATGCCCAGTTTCAGGACGTCATCCGGGTCGTCGACGTCGAGGGTGACGTAGTAGTAGATGACGCTGGCCGACGAATTCGACGAGCTGGACGTCGAACTGGAGCCGTTCGTATCCCACGTATTGCCCGTATCGGTCTTGGCGATTTTCGAGACATGGGCCGTAAAGGTCTGGTCGTTGAAGGCATCGACGGTGAAGGTCGCATCCTGGCCGAGCTTGATCTTGCCGATATCCGTTTCATCGACTTTGGCCAGAATCTGCTTGGTCGACGTGTCGGCAATGCGCATGATGACCGTCGGGTTGCTGTTGCCCTGGACGGCCATGGTGCCGACAGTCTTCGGTTCGCCGACGACGACGCCGTCCATGGGCGCCGTGATGACCGTTTCGGCAACGTCCGATTCGGCTTCCGTCAAAGTACTGACGGCAGTGTCATAGTTGAATTTCGCCGTATCCAGGGCCTGTTTGGTGCCGGCACCGAGGTCATAGAGCTGTTGGGCCCGGTCGTATTCGACTTTGGTGTTGGTGACCTTATACTGGGCCTGATCGCGTTTGGCTTCATAATCTTTGCCGTCGAGGACGGCTACGGTCTGGCCGGCTGTGACCCGGTCATTTTCTTTGACCAGGACCTGGCTGATGCGGGCCGTGATCTTCGGCGAGACTTCGACGGAATCGACAGGGCTGATGGTCCCTGTGGCGGAAACGGTCGAACGCAGGTCTTTGCGGACGACATCGGCTGTTTCGATGGCCTTGGATTGTTTTGCGGCTTGCTGGGATTCATAGTATTTATAGCCGCCAAAGGCACAGGCAGCCACGATGACAGCGGCAATGACGATTTTCAGGCGCTTGTCAATTTGCATGGTATCACTCCAGTCATGATGTTAAATAAGTAGGTATAGTTATCATTGATTCATTAAGTATAGCATGTCATTTTATAGCAATAAAGGTAAAGCCATTTTTTCTTAGTAAAGTGAGTTGGAATTGTAACAAAGATGTTGTGTACGTAGGGTTTTCCCGGAGAATGTGTTATACTGATGTAGCATTATAAAAGAAAGGTTGGTATTTTATTATGAATGAACGTAAGACGTCTGTCTTTTCCAACGGCCTGTTATGGTTCGGCGCCGGCATTTCCATCGCCGAAATCCTGACGGGTATGCTCCTGGCGCCGCTGGGCTTTGCCAAAGCCTTTGCGGCTATTATCCTGGGCCATCTCATCGGCGGTGTCGTCATGTACCTGGCCGGCCTCATCGGAGGCCGGACGGGCGGCAGTGCCATGGAAACGGTCCGCATTTCCTTCGGGACCCAGGGGGCCAAGCTCTTTGCCGGCCTGAATGTCATCCAGCTCGTCGGCTGGACGGCGGTCATGGTCGCCAGTGCCGCTTTGGCTGCCAATACCATCGCCGCCATCGGCGTGTCCTGGTGGAGCCTCATCATCGGCGCCTTCATCGCCGTGTGGATCGTCATGGGACTGAAGAACCTCAGCAAGATCAACGTCGTCGTCATGGCGGCCCTGTTCATCTTGACGATTGTCCTCAGCCTGGTCGTCTTCAAAGGCGGTGCGCCCCAGGTACCGGCTGGCGACCTCACCTTTGGCGGCGCCGTCGAACTGGCTGTCGCCATGCCGCTGTCGTGGCTGCCCATTATTTCGGACTATACGCGGACAGCTGAAAAGCCGGGCCTGGCTACGGCGGCCAGCTGCAGTGCCTATTTCATCGCCAGCTCGTGGATGTTCCTCATCGGCATGGGCGCGGCCCTGTTCACCGGCCAGGATGACATTGCGGCCATCATGGTCCAGGCCGGCCTGGGCGTCGCCGGGATCCTCGTCGTCCTCTTGTCGACGGTCACGACGACCTTCCTCGATGCCTTTTCGGCCGGCGTCAGCTGCCAGAGCCTGGTCCCGAAGGTATCGGATAAGATTTTAGCGCTTATCGCGACGGTCCTGGGCGTCCTGCTGGCCATCTTCGCCGCACCGGACCAGTTCCAGGATTTCCTCTACCTCATCGGTTCCGTCTTTGCGCCGATGACGGCCATCCTCTTGTCGGACTTCTTCATCCTCAAGCAGGACCATACAGCAGACAGCGTCAACTGGCTCAACCTCGTCCTCTGGGTTTTGGGCGTCGCCCTGTACCGCTTCCTGCTCAATGTCGATACGCCCGTGGGCATCACCGTCCCTGTCGTCGTCATCCTGATGGCCGTCAGCGCTTTGGTCCATAAGGTATTGAATAAAGCGTAGAGAGATTCTAATATTGAATGGATGAAATGCAAAAGTAATTCGTGATTAGCATTGACAAAAAGACATTGAAAAGCGTAAACTTATGCTCAAGCAAGATAATAAAAACTTGAGCATCTTCAAAGGAGGCTTTTCAAATGGATAAACACTTTACTTTTGATGATATGATCAATACGATGATGCCCCTGCCCATCAGCGGTAACGCCAACGGTGAAGGCATCTACTGTCGCGGCCAGGAACTCGTCGCTTCCATGGGCCAGCCGAAAGAAACGGCCCGTCAGGAAAAAGAAAGCCGCCGCTTCGACCTCCGCGGCATCTTCTGTCAGTATTGCGTAGATTGATAAAAAAGCCAGTGGTTAGTGGCTAGTTGTTAGCGGATGGTTTTAAATTTGAGGGATTCGCTGCAAATTGCAAACTCATTCTCTTACTAGGAAAAGTGGTCCAAATGGATCGGAGTGGTTTAACCTTGTAGGGAACACGAGCCACGAACTACGAACCACGAACCACTAAAAAGGCGCTGTCGTAAGACAGCGCCTTTTTTATGCCTTTCTGGTATAGGCTTTTTTCTGGAACCTATGATATAATATGATTATAAAGAAAGATATTCATTCGTTTTTGTTATAATAATGGGGAGGGATTCATATGAAACTCAACAAGTTACATTATACCGTTGAAGATGGCATCGCTGTCGTTCAGCTCGATTATCCGAAGAACCTCAATGCCATCGATGAAGAAATGGCCGATGAACTCCTTTATGTCGTCCAGGCGGCTGAAGCGGATGAATCGGTAAAGGTCGTTGTCTTCAAAGGGCTGCCCCGTGCTTTTTCGGCCGGCGGCGATATCGGCTACTTCTACCAGCTCATCAAGGCCGGCGGCGATGTCAATATGGACGGCCTTATCGGCAAGGTCGGCAAGGTCACGGATGGCCTGAAGAAGATGAGCAAGATGGTCATCGCCTCGGTCAGCGGGGCTGCGGCCGGTGCCGGTGCCAGTCTGGCCTTGACGGCGGATTTCATCATTTGCAGTGAAAACGCCAAGTTCATCATGGCCTTCGTCAATCTGGGCCTGGTCCCCGATACGGGCGGTTCCTATCTCCTGGTCAAACAGCTGGGGCCGAAACGGGCCATGGACATCTGCGCTACCGGACGCCCTGTGAGCGCACAGGAAGCCAAGGATCTGGGCATTGTCTACCGCATTGTGCCCAATGATGCCCTCGATGAAGAAACGATGAAATTTGCCAAGAAACTGGCTGCCGGACCGATTATTTCCTATAAGAACATCAAGCGCCAGATTTATGCCGCTGCTTTTGCTGAATATCAGCACTACCTGGAAAACATCGAAGTCCCGTGCCAGCGTGAATGTGCCCGGACCCAGGACTTTGCCGAAGGCGTCTGCGCGTTCATGGAAAAACGGCGTCCCCATTTTACCGGCCAGTAAGGCTGTCCTCTGAAAGGGAGTGAGTACGGTGTTATCGAAGGTATTTTCTCTCCAAGATATCCTGGAGCATATCCATGACGGACAGACCATCATGTTCGGTGACTGGCATGGCCAATTCGCGGCTGATGAAATCATCGACGGCATGCTGGAAAAAGGCGTCAAGGATATCAAAGCCATCGCCGTATCGGCCGGCTATCCCGGCCAGGGCGTAGGCAAGCTGATCGTGGCTCATCGCGTGTCGTCCATCGTTACGACGCATATCGGCCTCAATCCGGAAGCGCTGAAACAGATGCTGGCCGGTGAACTGGCCGTCGAATTCGTCCCCCAGGGGACCTGGGCCGAACGCGTGCGCTGCGGCGGTGCCGGCCTGGGCGGCGTCCTGACGCCGACCGGTGTCGGTACGAGTGTCGAAGAAGGGAAACAGAAGCTGGTCATCGATGGGAAGGAATATCTCCTGGAATTACCGCTCCATGCCGACGTAGCCCTGGTCAAGGCGACCAAAGCCGATACGGCAGGGAACCTCTATTTCCACATGAATTCGCGGGCGACGAACAGTACCATCGCTTATGCGGCTGATTTCGTCGCCGCCGAAGTCGAAGAAATCGTCCCCGTCGGCCAGCTCTTGCCGGAAGAAATCGCCATCCCGGCTCCTGTCGTCGACATGGTCTATGAACGGCAGGGCGAAAAACGGTTTATCTGCCCGATGTGGAAAAAGGCCAGGGCCCGTGCCGAAGCCAAGGCGCGGGAACGGCAGGAAAGGGGATGAGGTCATGGTTGAACGGAAAGGAAGAGCTTTGATTGCCTGGCGTTGTGCCCAATTCTTCAAAAATGGGGACTTCGTCAACTTAGGGATCGGCCTGCCCCTGATGTGCGTCAACTATCTGCCCGAAGGCGTATCCCTCTGGCTGGAAGCTGAAATCGGCACCGTTGGCAGCGGCCCGTCACCGGACTGGGATCATGTCGATATCGACGTCATCGATGCTGGCGGCCAGCCGGCTTCGGTCATTACCGGCGGCAGTGTCTACGACCACGAAACGTCCTTCGCTTTCATCCGCGGCGGTCATATTGACGCGACTGTCTTGGGGACGCTGCAAGTCGACCAGGAAGGGAATATCGCCAACTGGACCATCCCCGGGAAATTCGTGCCCGGTATGGGCGGGGCCATGGACCTCTGTGCCGGTGTCAAGAAGATCATCGTCGCCACGGACCATTGCGAAAAGAGCGGCCATTCCAAGATACTGAAGAAATGCACGCTGCCCTTGACGGGAGCCCGTTGCGTGACCGACATCGTGACCGAACGCTGCTACTTTGAAGTCACGCCGCAAGGCCTGGTCCTGCGGGAACTGGCCCCGGGCTATACCGTAGAAGATATCCGGGCCTGCACCGAAGCGGACTTCATCGTCCCCGAAACCATCGCCGTCATGGGCGAGTGAGGGGAGGCCGCACGAAGGCTTGTAAGCCTCTCCTGCTAGGAGAGGTGGCCCGAATGGGCCGGAGAGGTTTAACCTCGTAGGGGGATGTTTTTATACATCACCCGTCATGTATAACGTGGGCATCATTATTTCAGGCGGGCCGCCCGTTGGGACGGCCCCTACGAACCACGAACCACTAAAAAGGCGCTGTCGTAAGACAGCGCCTTTTTCCTTATTCCTTATTATTGCGGTCGGCTTGTTGTTTGGCCGGCTGCTGGGTCTGTTGTTTGGATTTTTCTTTGGTCGTCGGTTTTTCTGACGTTGCCGATTTTTTCTTTGGTTCTTCCCGGTCATCGCTGCGGGACGAGCTCTTATTGGATGATGCCGTCTCTTTGCGGCGTTCCATGCCGGACGGAGCGGAGAAGTCGCCACCCGATTCATCGGACGTGGCCGACGACATGTAGTCGCGCCAGATTTCGGCCGGGACCGTGCCACCGTAGATGTCGCCTAAGCTGTGGGCTCCTGTATCGTCGCCAATCCAGACGGCCGTGACGATATCCGGCGTGTAGCCGACGAACCAGGCGTCTTTATTGTCGTCCGTCGTCCCGGTCTTGCCGGCTGCCGGACGGCCGATGGCGGCAGCCCGCCCTGTGCCGTGGTCGATGACGCCTTCGAGCATGGTCGTCATTTCATAGGCTTCCCGTTCGGACATGACGCGGGTCTTCGTTTCTTCTTTTTCTAACGTCGACGAATCTTCCAGGACGTTGCCGTTGCGGTCGAGGATCTTGACGATGGCCGTCGGTTTGACGTGGACGCCTTTATTGGCGAAGGTGCCGTAGGCACTGGCCATTTCCAGCGGCGTGACGCCCCGGGTCAGGCCGCCCAGGGCCATGGCCAGGTTGTCGTCTTTGGCGTCGAGGGTGGTGATGCCCATTTTCTTGGCGTTGGCGATGATGTTCTTGGTGCCGACTTCGTCAGCCAGCTGGACGGCGATGGTGTTGACCGAGTGGGCCAGGGCATCGCTGAGGCTCATAGCGCCGCTGTAGGAGCCGCCGGCGTTCTTCGGACTCCAGCCGCCGTAGGTGACGGGCTGGTCTTTCATGGTCGTATCCGGCGTCATGTCGTGCTGCAGTGCCGTCAGGTAGACGAAGGGCTTGAAGGCCGAACCCGGCTGGCGGACGGCCATGCTGGCGCGGTTGAAGCTGTCCTGTCCGCGGCCGCCGACCATAGCCAGGATATGGCCCGTCTTGGGGTCGATGGAGACGAGAGCCGCCTGCGGCTGGGTCAGGCCGTTTTCGTCGGTATAGTTGTTGGGCAGGTTGCGCATGGCCCGGACGGCGGCGTGTTGTTTGTCGACGTCCATGGTCGTGTAGATCTTGAGGCCTTCTTTATAGAGGGCATCGTCGCCGTATTTCTTGGCGACCTGCTGGGAGACGTAGTCGATGAAGGAAGCGTATTCGTCGGCTTCTTTCGCCTGGTGGCTCTTGGAGAGGCCCAGGTCCTGGTTCTTGGCGTCTTCCGCTTCTGCTGCCGATACGTAGCCCAAGACGGGCGTCTCCCTGTTCTGCGGCGGATCCTGAGCCGTATTTGACCATCTGGTCGAGGACGACGTTCTTGCGCTTCTTGGCTTCGTTCAGGTTGTTGAACGGCGAGTAGTAGTTCGGGCTCTTGGGCAGGCCGGCCAGCATGGCACACTGCGTCAGGCTCAATTCGTTGACGTCTTTATTGAAATACGTCTTAGCCGCTGTCTGGATGCCATAGGCGCCCTGGCCGAAGTAGATCTGGTTCATGTACATTTCCAGGATTTCTTTTTTACTGTATTTGTGTTCGATTTCCAGGGCCAGCATGGCTTCCTGTATCTTACGCTTCAATGTCTGTTCCTGGGACAAGAAGGCATTCTTGGCCAGCTGCTGGGTGATGGTACTGCCGCCCTGGGCGATGCCGCGGTTTGTCAGGTTGGCAAAGATGGCGCGGAAGATGCCGATGGGGTCGATGCCGATGTGTTCATAGAAGCGGTTGTCTTCGGCAGCGATGAAGGCGTTCTGCAGGTTCTGCGGCACTTTATTGATGTCGATGGGCAAGCGGTTCTGGTCGGAATGAAGGGTCGTAATCAGCCGGCCGTGGGAATCGAAGACCTGCGATGAAACGGCAGGCCGCATGTTATTGCCTACGGCAGGCAAACTTTGATAGGCTGCAAAAATATAGCCAAAGCCTAGGCCTGCGAAAACGACAAGGCATAAGGCGATGAAAAGGCGGATGCGGCGAAGGGGACCGGCTTTTTTGGCTTTTTTTGCTCTGCGTCTGGGTGTATACATATTTTCCTCCTACGTGACGACATAATCGTTCAAGATGAGCAGGTAATGAAACATTACTAATTTCTTATTATATCACATCCGCCATTATTATCCTATATAGGCAGGGCAGGTTGAGAAAATTTAAAGCGTTTTTGGGACTTAAATCGTTTTACGCTATACGGATTCTGAAAATATTTCACATATAGTATACCATTAAAAGAGGTATCACATAGCTTTTTAAGAAAGGCCATTGACATTTACAAATAAATAGCGTACTATAAACGTAACAAGCAGACAATTTAGCGTACACGCTTGGGTATAGCAGCAGGAGGTAAGGATTATGGCAAAGGACAGAGAAAAAGCATATGTATTGTGGTTCGATGAACTGCGCAGGGCTGATGTTTCCCTCGTAGGCGGGAAATCGTCTTCCCTTGGTGAATTGACATCCCAGACGGATGTCCCCGTTCCCTATGGGTTTGCGACGACGGCAGAAGGCTATCGTCATTTCATGCATGAAACGGGCATGGACGTCACCATCCCGGAATTGCTGAAAGGCCTGACTGACGTCGAAGACGCTGTCCAGCTCCGCGATGTCACGGCTAAGATCCGCAAGGCAATCTGCGATGCTGAAATGCCGGCTGATTTGGCAGCAGACATCCGCAAGAGTTATGAAGAATTGGGCAAGAAAGTCGGCGAAGCCAATCCCTTCGTCGCCGTCCGTTCCAGTGCAACGGCAGAAGATTTGCCTGATGCCAGCTTTGCCGGCCAGCAGGACACGTACCTCAACGTCCAGGGCGCTGACATGGTCATCCAGAAGGTCAAGGAATGTTATGCATCGACCTTTACGGACCGCGCTACGTACTATCGTACGAAACAGGGCTTCGATCATCTCTCCGTCGCTTTGAGCGCCGCCATCCAGATGATGGTCTTCTCCAAAGCCGCCGGCGTCATGTTCACGGTCGACCTGGTCACGGGCGACGATTCGACGATTACCATCGAAGGCGCCTGGGGCCTCGGCGAATACGTCGTACAGGGCACGGTTACGCCGGATAACTTCAAAGTCCGCAAAGATGACTTGACCATCCTCTCCAAGATGATCAATACCAAACCGATTGAACTGGTCCGCAAACCGGGCGGTGACTGCGAAGAAAAACTCGTTCCGCCGGAACTGCAGAAACAGCAGGTCATTACGGACGAACAGGTCAAAGAACTGGCTACATATGCCAAAGCCATTGAAAAACATTACGGCTGCTACATGGATATGGAATGGGGCGTCGATGAACGGACCAATAAGGTATGGCTCCTCCAGGCCCGTCCGGAAACAGTCTGGTCCAAGAAGAATAAAGAAAAGAAAGAAGCTGCTGCCGCTAAGGCTGCTGTCACGACGGACCGCAAAGTCGTCGTCAAAGGCCTGCCGGCCAGCCCGGGCAGTGCCGCTGGCAAAGCTCATGTCATCCTCGACCCGGCTAAGATCGCTGAATTCAAAGACGGCGAAATCCTGGTAACGACCATGACGGCACCGGACTGGGTCCCGGCCATGAAGAAGGCCAAAGCTATCGTCACCGATGCCGGCGGCATGACCTGTCACGCTTCCATCGTCAGCCGTGAACTGGGCATCCCCTGCATCGTCGGCACGAAGAGCCGCAGCGTCGAAGCGACGACGACCATCCAAGATGGCGCAGAAATCACGGTCGATGCGACGAACGGCATCGTCTATGAAGGCATCGTCGCCGACATCGTCAAACCGGAAGCTGCCGAAGCTCCGGCCGGTCAGGCTGCAACGACAGTCGTCGCTGCCGAAGCCGCACCGATTACGGGCACGAAAATCTACATGAACCTGGGCAACCCGGATCTGGCTGAAAAATACGGCAAACTGCCTTGCGATGGCATCGGCCTCATGCGTGAAGAATTCATCTGGACGACGTTCATTCACGAACATCCTTTGTACCTCATCGAAACGGGCCGGGCTGACCACGTCGTCGATCAGCTGTCCGAAGGCATCCGCAAGGTCTGCCAGGCACTGGCTCCGCGTCCGGTCACGCTGCGCCTGAGCGACTTCAAATCGAGTGAATACCGCAACCTGACGGGCGGCGATAAATACGAACCCCAGGAAAGCAGCGCCCTCCTCGGCTGGCGCGGTGCTTCCCGTTACTATGACCCGAAATACGTCGAAGCTTTCAAACTGGAATTGAAAGCCGTCCGCAAAGTCCGTGAAGAATACGGTTTCAAGAACCTCAACGTCATGATTCCCTTCTGCCGCCGCGTCGATGAAATGCAGAAAGTTGTCGACCTCATGGCTCAGGAAGGCCTCCATCGCGGTCCGGACTTCAAAGTATGGCTCATGGCTGAAATCCCGGCCAACATCATCCTGGCTGACCAGTTCAATCAGTTCGTCGATGGCTATTCCATCGGCTCCAACGACCTGACCATGCTCGTCATGGGCTGCGACCGCGACAACGATACAGTCGCACCGCTCTTCGATGAACGCAACCTGGCTGTCAAACGGGCTATCCGCCATCTCATCACGGTTGCTCACAAAGACGGCAAGACCGTTTCCATCTGCGGCCAGGCGCCGAGCGTCTATCCGGACTTCGCCGAATTTCTGGTCAAGAGCGGCATCGATTCCATCTCGGTCAACCCCGACGCTGTCGTATCGACACGGAAACACGTAGCACAAGTCGAACAGCGTATCCTCCTCGATTCGCTGACAGGCAAGGGCCGTGCTGATACGGAAGACTATACGTGGTAATTGGTAATAGCATATCCGATTTATGAGTAATAGAAAGGCGGTCCCAAAAGAAAAGCAGACTTTTGGGCCGCCTTTTTCTCATACTACGGCCTTGTATTATACACTATTTGCATATTATACATCTTATATCGCGGGATGTTTTTATATATGTTATGATAATAAGTGAATAAGAGAACGCTTGCTATATAGGGGGTGAAAAGACGCTATGTTATCGGAACGTCAGGAAACGATTTTACAGATTGTAAAGGAAAACAGTCCGATTACGGGCCAGCATATTGCCAACCGGCTCCACGTGACGCGGGCAGCTTTGCGCTCGGACCTGGCCATCTTGACCATGTTAGGGCTCATCGATGCGCGGCCGAAATTAGGCTATTTTTTTACGGGCAACAAAGAGAAAGACCTGCTCTCACGGGCTATTACGGATATTACCATTGATTCCTGCCTGTCTCAGCCGGTGATCGTCGGCGAGCATACGAGTGCTTACGATGCCATCATCGCCATGTTTACGGAAGACGTGGGGACCGTATTTGTCGGGACGGACAATATCCTGGCCGGCGTCGTATCGCGAAAGGATTTATTGAAAACCGCTATGGGCAGCAATGACCTTCGGGCCCTGCCGGTACGCATGGTCATGACGCCTGTGAGCAAGGTGATTTACGCCCAGCCTGAAGAAAAGGCGATCGTCGCGGCTCAGCGCCTGATTGAATATGAAATCGACTGCCTGCCCGTCGTCGAGGTCAAAGGGACTGACGAAGATGACAAGAAGGAATTGAAGGTCCTGGGCAGAATATCAAAAACGAACATAACCCGTCTCTTTGTAGAATGTGGGTTAGGGAGGAGATAACCGTGGAAAAACCGATTATTTATGCTTGCTCTGACTCGCTCGGTGAAACAGCCGAACGCGTGGCCCGAGCAGCAGCCAGCCAGTATGACAAACAGGAATTTAACATCATCCGTGTGCCGTATATCCGGTCGGAACAGCAGATCGAAGAACTGGTCTGCAAAGCCGAAGCCAACAAGGCCATGATCTGCTATACGATCATTTCCCCATCCCTGCGCCGGAAGCTGCGGGAACTGACCAAGACGGCCAACGTTACCGTCGTCGACATCATCGGCCCCATGCTGGCCGGTGTCGGCACCTTGACCGATACGGAACCGACATTGAAAGCCGGCATGATCCACCAGCTCGACGAAGAGTATTTCAAACGCGTCGAAGCCATTGAATTTGCTGTCAAATACGACGATGGCAAGAACCCCATGGGCTTCTTGAAGGCCGATATCGTCATCGTCGGCGTATCGCGTACGTCGAAGACGCCCCTTTCCATGTACTTGGCTCATAAGCGTATCAAAGCGGCCAACCTGCCGCTGGTACCGGAAGTCAGCCTGCCGCCGGAATTGTTCCAGATCCCGGCCCGCAAGATCGTCGGCCTCATCATCGACCCGTTCAAGCTGAACTTCATCCGGTCTGAACGCCTGCGCAGCATGGGCCTCGATGCCAATGCCAGCTATGCCAACATCGAACGGATCAATGAAGAACTGGAATATGCCCGCGGCGTCATGCGCCGTCTCCATTGTCCCATCATCGATGTGTCGTCCAAGGCCATCGAAGAAACGGCCAACTTGGTCATGGAAATCGTAAAACGGAACAAAGAACTGTATCCAGAATAAAGTTAGCCAATGGCGGCTAGCGGGAAAAAGGCTTGTCGCTCGGCGACGAGCCTTTTTTATGACTATAAGGAAAGCGGGGTAGGTTATGAAAGATTCAACGACAGCCATTTTCAAGTCCATGACGGCGGCCTTGGAGAGCCGGCATTTTTTAGCGACGCTGGGAATGGGCAAAGAGGAAATGACGGCCTGGATCCGCCGCAGCCATCTGCGGGCCCTGGCCGATGAGCTGCAAGGATGCCGCGATGAAGATGGGCGTTTCCTGTCGCCACAGGTCCTGGCGGCAGCGCAGCCGTACTTGGATTGCCTTCGCCAGGAACCGCCCGGAGGTTGGCTGAAATGCTGTTACCGGCGGGTCCTGGTCCGGCTGTTCCCCGGGTCCTGTCAGGGGAACCGGGAATTGGAAGCGGCTGTAGGCCGCGGGGCCCAAGGGGATATCTATCGCCAGGGCTGCCTCATTTTTATGCAGCTCCTTCGCGGTCTCTATCACTATGAACGGAACGTATTGCCTTTTGATCCGAAAAAGGACATGCCACTCATTCCAGCGGAAGAAATCGCCCGTAAAGGCTACATCAAGGAATACCTCCGCCTGCGGATGCTGGCCACTGATGATTATATTTATGAATTTATGCGCATCGGCATCGATATTACACCGTTCAATACGCTCGGTCATGTCGGCGGCGTCCATTACGTCGCCGTCTATGCGGCCCGCCAGCTGGCCCGGAACGGCATCCCCGTCGACGTGGCCCTCATTTCCGGCGCCGCCGCCTGCCACGATATCGGCAAATATGGCTGCAAGAAGAATGAAGAAAAGCGCGTCCCTTATTTACATTATTATTATACGGGCATGTGCTGCCGCCGCCTGGGCCTGCCGGCTATCGGCCACATCGCGGCGAACCATTCGGTATGGGACCTGGAGCTGGAAAACTTGTCCGTCGAATCGCTGCTCCTCATCTATGCCGACTTCCGCGTCAAGAGCAGCCGCAATGATAAGGGCAAGGAAATCGTCCATTTCTATTCCCTGGCCGAAGCCTTCGATGTCATCTTAGGCAAACTGGATAATGTCGATGAAGCCAAGCGCCAGCGTTACCAGAAAGTCTATGCCAAACTGGCGGATTTTGAAGCCTTTATGGAAGAACACGGCGTCGTCACGGAACTGCCGGCGGACTTTGCCTGGCAGCCGGCCGACCCGCCGCAGCCCGTCCATCGGGAAAAGGTCCTCCTCGAAGGCAATGACGTCATTGACCAGCTCAAATATGCCGCCATCGACCACAATATCCGCCTCATGAGCATCTTCCGCGATGAAAGCGATTTCGGCAACCTCATCGAAGCGGCCCGCAGCGAACGGCTGTGGAAGAATGTCCGCACGTATATCGGCATTTTCGAGGAATATTCGACGTACATGACGGAACATCAGAAACTCATGACCTTGAAGTTCCTCTACGAGCTCTTGTCCCACCGCGAAGGGGATATCCGCCTGCAGGCAGCCGCTCTCATGGGGCGCATCATTGCCAACTTCAACGATACGTATACGAAGGAACTGCCCGAAGGCGTCTCCCTGCCGGCGAAATCCGTGACCAACCTGTCCTTGTTCACGACCTACCTGGACCGCATCATCTGTCCGGACATCCGCTTCACAGAACAGCATAAATTGTGGATCGGCTATTGCCTGAGTACATTCATCTCAGCCGTCCTGCAGCGCTGCGCCCCGTCCCAGTGCAGCCGCTATACGGCCATCATGGGGCCGTATTACGAGCGGCGCAACTACAGTGAAGAAGAGTATATCATCCTCTTGAAGGTCCTGGCCGATATGGACCGGATTTATCTGGATGACGGATTCATGGCGGCAGCAGCACCTTTCGTCGAAACGGCGAGGAAAAGCGATTCCTTCAACCTGCGCGTCGCTGCCCTCAACTGTGCCCGCCACGTCTTCGCCGACTATTCCGACGATTTGTATTATAAAGACCTGCTGACGGTCATGGACCTGCCCGAAGGGCGGGATGCCTTTTTTGAACGGGAAGGCAATCTCTTCCTGGTCGACCTCAAGATGGGGACCCATTGGGTCGTCAAGGTGGCCAACCTGGAACTCATGCTGCGCTATATCGACGGCCAGAGCGACGCCGGCAGCGTCATGCACCTGGGGACGCATCTGACCAACCTCCTCAAGGTCAGCGAATCCATTTTCGTCCGCCGCGCCGCCGGCGACAGCCTGCTCAAGATCGCTTCCACCATGACCTATGCCCAGCGGAATGAATTGACGGTGGAACTGTTCAACGGCCTGGAAATCGGCGACCCGCAGATATCCAAGTACGTGCCGGAGTTTCTGGGCAAGATGATCCTCAAGCTGCCGCCGCGGGAATTTGACGAATTTGTCAAGACCATCGAAGGGCAGATACTCAATGTCAATATCCCCCTGGCTTCGTCCATGGTCCAGACGGTCGGCATCATTTTGGAACATTTCGATGAATTTGCCAAGGAATTTTCCCAGGACCCGGAAGTCAACGACAAACGCCAGCGCCAGCTGCTGTACATCATGATCAAGGCCTACGCCCATTACAATAAGGAGCTGAGCCGCGACGCCTTCCGCGATTTGGGGAAATTCATCTTCCACAGCCCGATCATGCCGGAAGAGCGGAAGGATTTCTTGTTCAGCCATTGCTATAAGAAGCTCCTGGTCCTCCTCGATGAAAATAGTGAAGAGAACCTGGATTTCTACAGCAATTCGGCCGTGCTCAACCACATCTACCGCTATATCAGCCAGCATGAATTTGCCTGCGGTTCCTTTGCCTTCGAAAAGGGCCGCAAGCCCTGCTTCTATCCGGGGACCTTCGACCCCTTCAGCCTGGGCCATAAGGCCGTGGCCTGCAAGATACGCGACCTGGGCTTCGATATTTACCTGGCCCTCGATGAATTTTCCTGGTCCAAGCATACCCAGCCGCGGCTCATGCGCCGCAAGATCATGAATATGTCCGTCGCCGATGAAGAGAATATGTATCCTTTCCCCGATGATATCCCCATCAACATCGCCAATCCGGCGGACATCAAGAAGCTCAAGGAAATCTTTGCCGGCCGGGACCTGTACATCGCCGTCGGGACGGACGTCATCGAGAATGCCTCGGCCTACCGGGCCGTGCCGACGCCCGATTCAATCCATACGGTGAACCACATCGCCTTTGCCCGGGAGACCCGGGAAAACCCGGAAACGGACCAGCCGGAAAAGACTTACGGCATCCAGGGCAAGGTCATCCGCCTGACGCTGGACAAATTCTACGAAGACATCAGTTCGACGAAGATACGCGAGAACATCGACCTCAACCGGGATATTTCCAACCTCATCGACGCCGTGGCCCAGAATTTCATTTACGACAATAACCTTTATCTGCGCGAACCGGCCTATAAGCACGTCCTGGAAGCCCGGGAAATCGGCATCGGTTCCTTCAAGCCGCGCGGCGCCGAAAGCTTGTGGCCCATTTGCAGTGCCCTCTGGGACAAGGGCTACCATACGGAAACCGTCGACAGCTATGTCGAAAAGGATTACGTCTGGACCTTGTACATCGACGACGCCAGTCAGGAACGGAAGATGATCGCCTATGCCGCCGTCCATCGCGTCGGCTCCCGCGATTTGCTGCGCGAATTTCACGACTCGGCCATTGCCTCCCACATCCGCGACGCGGCCGACGGCGGCATTGCCTGCATCGGCTTCCTCTATGCCGATGATATGGCCGGCATTGCCAACGTCAGCCAGATCATCATCACGGAAATCCTGACGGAACTCATTGCCCGCGACTTCGCCTATGCCGTCTACCATCCCGTCGACCCGGCCGGCTATGAAGCGACGGTCATCGACGCCTTGCGCCGCCAGGGCTTCGTCAACATCGCTCCGTCGGGGGAACAGCCGATTTACGCCGTCAATATGAAGTCGCCTATCGTCATTTTCCGCGACGTCGAGACGACCATCAAGAACCCCTTCAATAAGAATCCCCGCGTCCGCCGGGCTATCTATGAGGCCCACAACAACTTACTGTCGGTCATGAACCACATTTATCCGGGCCAGCTTATCTTGTCGTTCAACATGAGTGCCTTTTACAACAAGATCATCAAGAAGGTGGCTGAAATCAACGGCGTCTCCATCGTCGAAGATAAGAAGAAGCGCCGCGGGCCGTACATGTCGGTCCCCTTCGGCAAGGCCCTGAGCGATGTCCTCGTTCCCAATACGGTCACTAAGGGCCTCCATATCGACAAGTATTTCAACCGCACCGTCAAGGGCTTTACCATTGCAGAGTGTCAGCATTATTCGTCCGTCGACAACCAGGTCAAGACCATCAAGTCCTTCAACCGGCCGGTCATCCTCATCGACGACCTCTTGCACAAGGGCCATCGCATGCGCATGCTGACGCCTTATCTGGAACAGAACGACGTAGAGATCAAAGAAGTCCTGGTCGGCGTCATGACCGGTCAGGCCATGGATATGATGGAAGAAAAGGACATCCGTGCCGAAAGCGCCTATTTCCTGCCCAGCCTGGAAGTCTGGCTCAATGAAAGGGACTGCTATCCCTTCATCGGCGGCGACAGCCTGGACAATGCCCATAACTACAGCGGTTACGGCCGCAACCCGTCGATCAACCTGGTCCTGCCCTATGTCAAGCCGGCCTTCATCGGCAAGGGGAAGAGCGAAGCCGATTACCTCTATTCCCTGACGTGCCTGCAGAACGCCGCGTCCATCATGGAAACCTTGCAGGACGTCTATCAGGAAACGTTTGAAAAACGCCTGACCCTGAAACGGCTCGGCGAAGTTATTACGTACCCGCGCATCCCCGATATCGACGTCGGCGTTAAGTTCGATGAGAACATGGACCCGACGCGGTTCATCAAGAACGATATCGAACGGCTCATCCGCCTGCGCTGGGGAGAAGGAGATGAAGACTTTGAATAAATGGATCCACGATTTACCCGCTGACATCGGGGCGTCTGCCATGCCTCTCGACAGGGCGCCGCAGCTGGCCCGGAAAGCCCGCGTCCACATCGTCGCCTTAGGCGATGTGGGGACGACCATGCTCATCGGCCTGCTCCTGGCCGGGCAGGACGTCATCGCTTCCGTCGGAATGTGCGACATCAATGAGAAGAACCTGGCCCGTCTGGAAATGGAAATGAACCAGATTCGCTATCCCTTTGCCGGCCAGGAAGGCTGTCCGGACCCGGTCCTGCCAGCCGTGACGGTCGTCGGGGAAGAAGACGTCTTCGACTGCGACGTCTTTATCTTCTGTGCCAGCAAGGGCGTGCCGCCTGTCGGAGCCGGCGGCGATGTACGCATGGCCCAGCTCGAAGCCAACCGCAGCCTCATCGCCCACTATGCCGGCCTGGCCCGCCAGGCCGGCTTCGGCGGCCAGGTCTGTATCGTATCGGATCCGGTCGACCCCTTGTGCCGGGCCTTCTTGACGGAATCGGGCCTCCATCCGGCCCAGATCCAGGGCTATGGCCTGGGCGTCATGCATGCCCGGGCCTGCTATTACGCCAAGAAAAATCCGCGTTTTGCCCACTACCTGACGGAAGGCCGGGCCTTTGGCCCCCATGGGGCGGACCTGGTCATCGCCGACAGCCTGGAAGACTACGACGACGCCTTGTCGCGGGAGCTGACGGACCTCGTCGTCCATGCCAACATCGCCGTCCGCGACCTGGGCTATAAGCCCTATATCGCGCCGGCCCTGTCGTCAGCGGCCCTGTCGATCATCCTGACCCTGCGGGGCCAGTGGCATTATGGCTCGGTCTATCTCGGCGATGCGTCGAAGGGAGCCTTTTTCGGCGTCAAGAACCGCGTCGCCGGCGGCCAGGTGACTTATGAAGACGTCTGTGCCTGCCCGGCCCTGTACGAACGCTGGAAGCGGGCCTATACGGCGTTGAGCCGCCTCGTCTAGGAAGGGGGCTGTTCTATGCTGTTAGTCGTGAAGGTCGGCTGGGACGAAGCCGGCCATACGGAGCGCATCGGCCGCGTCCTCAGCCGGGCCCTGGAAGGGCGGACGTATCTGGTCATCGAACGGGAGAAGGCCTTTTTGCGCTGGTGCGTCCGGACGCGGGCCGAAAAAGAGGGGACAGCCGTCCTCTTCGCCGTCGCCCTGCCCAAGGCCGGCGTCAGCCTGTCCTATGTCCACCTCGTATCCTGTCTGGTCCGCCACCGTCATTGCCTGGCTGGGTGCCGTGGTGCCGTCCTCGTCGACGGGCAGGGGGAATTTTTTACAAAAAAAATAGGCCGGGAGCTGATTTTCTTTGCCAATCAGGCCGGCTGTGTCTTTCCCGGCAAGCCCCTTGTCGAGGCTACAGGGTCTCTTTATAATTTTAATACTCAGGCCCAGATTCAGAACCTTTCCAACGAAGAAGCCTATGCTGTCAGCGCTGGCCGTCTGGTGGGCAAGTTGCTGGATTTTACCTGGCCTGATGGGGAAGGGAAAACCAAGGATGTCGTCGTTCTTCACGCCAGCAGCCGCCGCACGTCGAACACGCTCCTCCTCTGGGAAATGGTGCAGCGCCATCTGCAGGGGAAGGCCCGGGTCACGGAGATTTCCCTGCGCAACGGGACCGTCGTCGACTGCCGGGGCTGCAGCTATGAAACGTGCCTCCATTTCGGTGAAAAAGGGGACTGTTTCTACGGCGGCGTCATGGTGGAAAAAGTCTATCCCGCTGTCCGCAAGGGCGACGTCATCGTCCTGGTCTGCCCGAATTATAACGACGCCGTCAGCGCCAACATCATGGCTTTCTTCAACAGGCTGACGGCCTTGTTCCGCAAGGAAGAAGCGGCCTTTGCCAGAAAGGAAGTCTATGCCCTGGTCGTTTCCGGCTACAGCGGCGGCGACATCGTAGCCGAACAGGTCATCGACGCCATGAACTGCAACAAGAACTTCATCCTGCCGCCGTACTTCGCCCTCATCGAAACGGCCAATGCCCCCAAGAGCATCCTCCAGAACGAAGGAATCGAAGACCGGGCGGCCCGCCTGGCAAGATACATATGCATGTAGGGGACGCCCAAAGGGCGTCCCGCCGTTCGCCGTTTGCGGGCCGCATGTAGGGGCGCCACGAGCCACTAAAAAAAGCGTTGTCTTCACAGACAACGCTTTTTTTATCATCCTTAAACATCACGCTGGACTTTACCGGAACGAAGGCAACGAGTGCAAACATTAACTCGTTTTACTTCGCCGTCGACGACAGCGCGGACACGCTGGATATTCGGTTTCCAGGTTTTTTTCGTTTTCAAGTGGGAATGGCTGACATTCATGCCGCTCATTGTTCCTTTACCACAGATTTCGCAAAAGTTTGCCATTGGTTACACCTCCCTGCACCATCACAGTACAACATATAAATCTTATCACAGATTATTAGGTAAAGCAAGTTTTATTTTTTTAAAAAAGCCTACGAAATATGATACAATAAAAACGAATATTTGACAAGGAGTTTTTGGTATGAATTTTTCTATTCGCGATCTCAAGGGCATCGGACCGCGCAAAGAAGCCCTGTTTGCCCGGCTTCATCTGGCGACGGTGTCCGACTTGCTGCAATATTTTCCCCGCGACTACGAAGACCGCAGCCATATCTGGCCCATCGGCCAGGCACAGTGCGGGACGGGGAAGTCCCTGGTCCTCTGCGGGACCGTCGCGTCAGTCCAGGAAATGCGGCCCCGCCGGGGCCTGTCGCTGTTGAAAGTTATGGTCAGCGACGGGACGGGGGCGGCCGAGCTGGTCTGGTTCAACCAGGCTTTCAAGAAACGCCAGTTCCGCGTGGGCATGACTTTGACGGCTTTTGGCAAGCTGGAATGGGCTTATGGCCGCCGCCAGATGAATGGGCCTGACACGGAAGAAGGGCGGGCCGAAGGCGAGGGCTTCGTCCCCCTGTACGGCCTGACCGATGGCCTGCGCCAGCAGGATATCCGCAAAGCCGTGCGCCAGGCCCTGGACCTGGCCAGGGAGCATCTGGACATCCTGCCGGGCTGGGACGGCTGCCGCCAGTCGCCCTTTGCCGCCATGCCGACGCTCGAAGCCTATGAGCAGATACACTTTCCCGATTCTATGGAGAAACGGGAACAGGCCCGGCGCCAGCTGGCCTTTGAAGAGCTCTTCGACATGCAGCTCGGCCTGCTCCTGCGTCGGCGCCATGAAGGCAAGCGCCAAGGCCTCAAATGCGGTCCCAATGGCAAGCTGCTCAAGACCTTTTATGAGCACCTGCCCTTTACCCTGACGAAAGGCCAGACCCAGGCCTTCCTCGATATCCAGGCCGACATGGAAAGCGAAGTCCCCATGCAGCGCCTGGTCCAGGGCGATGTCGGCTCGGGCAAGACCGTCGTTGCCGCCCTGGCCCTGGCGAAAATCGTCGAGAATGGCTACCAAGGGGCCCTCATGGCGCCGACGGGTATCCTGGCGGCCCAGCATTACGACGAATTTTGCCGCCTCTTCCAGGGCCTGGACGTGCGCATCGCCTTGCTGACCGGCCGGACGACGACCAAAGAGAGGAAGCAGCTGCTAGCCGACCTGGCTGACGGCCGGATCGACATCCTCATCGGGACCCATGCCCTCATCCAGGACGACGTGGCCTTCCGCTGCCTGGGACTGGTCGTCACGGACGAACAGCACCGCTTCGGCGTCCGCCAGCGGTCAGCCCTGGAACAGAAGGGAAAAGAGCCGCACGCCCTGTTCATGACGGCCACGCCCATTCCCCGGACGCTGACCCTGTCCCTCTATGGTGACCTGGACGTGTCGTCCATCCGCGAGATGCCGCCGGGCCGGAAACGGGTCAAGACCTATGCCGTCGGCGAAGCCCTGCGCCGGCGGGTCTATGTTTTCATGGACAAGCTCATGGCCCAGGGCCAGCAGTGTTACGTCGTCTGTCCCCTCGTCGAAGCGTCGGAGACGGTCGACTTGCAGGCGGCGACGGAACTCTATGAACAGCTGCGGACCCAGGTCTTTACCAAGCGGCCATGCGGCCTCGTCCACGGCCGCATGGCCGGCAAAGAGAAAGAAGCCGTCATGGAAGCCTTCCAGAAAGGGGAGATACAGCTCCTGGTCGCGACGAGTGTCATCGAAGTCGGCGTCAATGTGCCCAATGCGACGGTCATGTTCATCGACGGCGCCGAACGCTTCGGCCTGGCCCAGCTTCACCAGCTGCGGGGCCGCGTCGGCCGCGGCGACCAGCAGGCCTATTGCATCCTCATGGCCAAGGGCGGCAGCGACGAGACGCGGCAGCGCCTGAAATGGATGGAGAAGATCCACGACGGCTTCACCTTGGCCGAAAAGGACCTGCTCCTGCGCGGTTCGGGCCAGCTCTTCGGCTACATGCAGCACGGCCTGCCCGATTTGAAGGCCGCCGACATCCTGAGCGATGTGCCCATCCTGGCGGCAGCCCGCGATGCAGCCCGGCAGTGGTGGCTGGACCACGAGGATACGGCCCAGGCCGAGGCGGCCTTGAAACGGCGTTTTGGCCAGACTTTTGCCGGACTTTTAAATAACTGACAGAAATTTTTCTGTAATATATGTACATACGAGTTGATTTCAGTTATAATAAGGGATAAGCTATTTAGGGGTATTTCCCCTTAGTTTCTTATATTTTTCAAAACAGAGGTGCAAATATGAGATCTGATAAATTTGGTATGAGAGGTTTGACATTTGATGACGTTCTCCTGGTTCCGGCAAAATCCGACGTACTTCCGAAGGAAGTCGACGTTTCGACGAACCTGACGCGCGATATCAAACTGAATATTCCTATTATGAGCTCTGGTATGGATACCGTTACAGAAGCTCCTATGGCTATTGCCGTTGCCCGCGAAGGTGGTATCGGCGTTATTCATAAGAACATGTCCATCGCCGCCCAGGCGCGGGAAGTCGACAAAGTAAAACGGTCGGAACACGGCATCATCATCGACCCGATTTTCCTTCATCCCGATAATCTCCTGGCCGATGCCAATGAATTGATGGGCAAGTACCGCATCTCCGGCGTCCCCATCACGGTCGATGGCAAACTCGTCGGCATCATCACCAACCGTGATATGCGCTTTGAAGAAGACATGAGCCGCCGCATCGGTGACATCATGACCAAAGAAAACCTGATTACCGCTCCTGTCGGCACATCCCTGGCAGAAGCTAAAGAAATTCTCCGCAAGCACCGCATTGAAAAATTACCCCTTGTCGATAAAGAAGGTAACCTGCAGGGCCTCATTACCATCAAGGATATCGAAAAAGCTACGAAATACCCGAACTCGGCCAAAGACGGCAATGGCCGCCTCCTGGTCGCCGCTGCTGTCGGCGTAACCCATGACATGACGGACCGCCTCGATGCCCTCGTCGCAGCCAAAGTCGACGTCGTCGTCATCGATACGGCTCACGGCCATTCCCTGGGCGTCCTCAATACGCTGAAAGAAATCAAGAAGATGTATCCGCACCTCCCGGTCATCGCCGGCAACGTCGCTACGGGCGCCGCTACGGAAGCCCTCATCGAATGTGGCGTCGACGCTGTCAAAGTCGGCATCGGCCCTGGCTCCATCTGCACGACCCGTATCGTCGCTGGTATCGGCGTACCGCAGATCACAGCCGTCTATGAATGTGCTAAAGTCGCTCAGCGCTATGGTATCCCCATCATCGCCGACGGCGGCATCAAATATTCCGGTGATATGGCCAAAGCCATCGCTGCCGGCGGCAACGTCGTCATGATGGGCAACCTCCTGGCCGGCACGGAAGAAAGCCCGGGCGAAACGGTCATCTACCAGGGCCGCAGCTACAAAGAATACCGCGGCATGGGCTCCCTGGCTGCGATGGAATGTGGCAGTAAGGACCGTTACTTCCAGGAAGACGCTAAGAAGCTCGTCCCCGAAGGCATCGAAGGCCGTGTACCGTACAAAGGACCGGCAGTTGACACGATTTACCAGATGGTCGGCGGTCTCCGCGCATCCATGGGTTACTGTGGCTGCCACAACATTAAAGAAATGATTGAAAATACGCAGTTCATCCAGATTACCGCAGCTGGTCTTCGTGAAAGCCATCCGCATGATGTCAATATCACGAAAGAAGCTCCGAACTACAGCGTAAACTAAGCAGGGCGGAGGGATACGTTGATTAGTACCATCGATATCTTGTCCATCCCTATATGGAACGTCACTATGGAAGAAGCTCATAACCTGGCCTTTAAGTGCATCGACGAAGGCCGGGCCGCTTCCATTGCGACGGCCAATGCAGAAATGGTCATGCGGGCCCAGACGGACCGCGAACTGGCCCATATCCTCCAGCATGCCGACCTGGTAGTTCCCGACGGGGCCGGCGTCCTGTGGGCTGCAGAACAGCAGGGCAAGAAATTTAAAGAACGCGTGACAGGTGTCGATTTGGCGTGCAGTCTGCTCCAAGAAGCAGCCGCACGCCAAACTCCTGTCTACCTCTTTGGCGGTGCTCCGGGCATCGCTGAACAGGCTGCGGCCAATGTGCAGCAGCAAGTCGGGTCCCTTCATATCGCCGGGACTCATTCGGGATTCTTTTCGGCCGATGAAGAAAAGGATATCATCGAAGATATCCGCAGCCAGGGGACGCGCATCCTCTTGGTCGCCTTAGGCGTGCCGAAACAGGAAAAATGGATATCCGAGCATCTTTATGAACTCGGCCCCTGCGTCTGCATGGGTGTCGGCGGGACTTTCGACGTCCTGGCTGGCAAAGCCGGCCGGGCTCCGAAGTGGATGCAGGATAACCGCCTGGAATGGCTCTATCGCCTGTTGAAAGAGCCGACCCGGTTCAAGCGCATGCTGGCGCTGCCGAAATTCGTCGCGGCTGTCAAGCTGGGCGGCCGGGCTAAGTGATGAGGTGATGAGTTGAAAAGTGATGTCTTGAACAAACCTTATATCGTAGAAGACGGATACCCCTTCATTATCGTGCCCCTGTTGCTAGCTGTCGCCGCCGGATATTTCCTCAATGCCTATGTGGCGGTCCTGCCGTTGCTGCTGGCCGGGTATTTTACCTATTTCTTCCGAAATCCCAGCCGGACCATACCGGCTGATGAACGGCTCCTGGTGTCGCCGGCAGATGGGACTGTCGTCGGCGTCGAAGACGTAGAAGAAGATTCGTACCTCAACCAGAAGTGCCGGAAAATCATCATTTTCCTGTCCATCTTCGATGCCCATGTCAACCGGGCACCGCTGGCCGGGACCATCGATTTCCAGCAATATACCTGCGGCCGCTTCCGTCCGGCCTATAAAGAAGGCGTCGGCTATGAAAATGAACGCTATTCCATCGGCATCCATTCAGCCCATACGGATATCCTGGTCACCATCATTGCCGGCATCCTGGCGCGGCGCATCGTCTCCTGGGTCACCTTGGGCGACGAACTGCAGCACGGCCAGCTGTACGGTATGATCAAATTCGGTTCCTGTGCGGAAATCTATGTCCGCGACAATGTGGAAATCACGGTCAAGAAGGGCGATAAAGTCCGCGGCGGTGAATCAGTCATAGGGAGGATTGTCCAATGAAAAATGTAATACCGTGTCTGTTTACCTCAGGGAACCTCAGTTTCGGGGTCCTGAGTATGATCATGACCCTCCACGGGCTCTATACCTGGGCCGGTGTCTGCATCCTGCTGGCCATGGTCTGCGACGCCTGCGACGGCCGTTCGGCCCGCGCTCTGGGCGTCGCCGGTGATTTTGGCAAGGAACTCGATTCCTTGTCCGATGTCGTATCCTTCGGGGCGGCTTCGGCCTTTTTGATTTATTCCTATTCGCTGCAGTCCCTGGGCTGGATCGGCGCCATCCCGGCCATCATCTATGCCGCCCTCGGCGGTATCCGCCTGGCCCGGTTCAACTTGAATACCGGCGTCATCCATGGCTATTTCCAGGGTATGCCTATCCCGAACGGCGGCTGCCTCATCGCGACGTATGTCATTTCCGGAGCCGTCCTGCCGGCCTGGCTGCTGGCCATTTTCGTCGTCCTCTTGGGCTATCATCTGGTCAGCAAGGTCCACAACCCCGATTTCAAAGGGGCCAGCCCGGACGTACTCCACAAATCGGCCCTGGCTATCGCCCTGGTCTTCGGTGCCCTGGTCCTGGCCTTTGTCGACTGGCATCTGGTCATCACCATGCCCTTCTTACTGTACATCGTCTTCGGGTTAGTCAATACGGCCATGAACGTCGCAGCTGCTCGCTAAGTCTTTAGGGAGAGTCGCATATGGAACACATCTTGGATATCATCATGATACCCATACAGGTCATCATCGTTTTTTATTCCCTGTATTATTTCATCCTGGCCTGCTTCGGCCTCATGAAGCGACGGGAACGCATTACGGTAGCGCCTAAGAATACCTTCGCTGCCGTTATTTGCGCGCATAACGAAGAAAAAGTCGTCTGGCAGCTCATCGACAACCTGAAGCAGCTCAACTATCCTAAGGATATGTATGACATCTACGTCGTCGCCGATAACTGCACAGACCATACGGCCGACATCTGCCGTGAACACGGGGCCATCGTCAAAGTGCGGACCAATAAGGAACAAGTCGGCAAGGGCTATGCCCTGGACTGGATGTTCTCGCAGATGCTGGCCCAGGAAAAGCAGTACGACGCCTTCGTCGTCTTCGATGCGGATAATCTGGTCCATCCGGAATTTCTGCGGGAAATGAACAACCACCTCTGCAAGGGGGAAAAGGTCATCCAGGGCTATATGGATTCTAAGAATCCGACGGACTCGTGGATTGCCGGTACCTTTTCCATCGCCTTCTGGCTCATCAACCACATGTGGCATTTGGCCAAGTACAACATCGGCTTGTCGACGGCCCTGGGCGGCACGGGCATGTGCATCGCCACGGAAATCGTCCGCAAGTACGGCTGGGGCTGTGACTGCCTGACGGAAGATATGGAATTTTCCATGAAAGTCCTCCTGGAAGGCGTCCGCACCTGCTGGGCCCACGACGCCATCATTTATGACGAAAAGGTCGTCGGCTTCATGCAGTCCTGCCGCCAGCGCAAGCGCTGGGCCCAGGGCCAGTGTGACTGTGGCGAACGCTTCATTCCCAAGCTCTTCGCCCGGGGCATCAAGACCGGCAACATCCGCATGCTCGACGGCATCATTACCTTGTCCCAGCCGTTCTTCATGATGGCTTCGACGATTTATGCCGTCCTGGCTTCAATCAATTCCTACCTGCCTTTTTACACCAATATCCTCAATGCCATCGTGCCCGTCCAGATTTGGACGATCATCGGCGTCGGACAGTACCTCATCCCGGTCATCGTCCTATTGCAGATCAAAGTGCCGCCGAAATCATGGGCTTATCTCATTATTTATCCGATTTTCATGTACAGCTGGATTCCCGTCAACTTCCTCGGTTTCAAAGACCGGCATAAGATGAAATGGAGTCACACGCTGCATACGCGGGCCCTGTCTTATGAAAGCGCGGCCTTATTGCGGAAAGAAAACAAGAAGTAAGGAGTTCGACTATGCATATTTTGTTGACCAATGATGACGGTTTGAAGGCCCCGGGCCTTCAGACGCTGAAACGGGAGCTGGCATCCCACGACTGCCGCCTGACTGTCGTTGCGCCCAATGGCCAGCGCAGTGCGGCGTCTCATTCCATGACGATCAATAAGGCCCTCTACTGCCGTGACGAATCGACGGTACCGGGAATCCGGGAAATCGCCGTGTCCGGTACACCTGTCGACTGCGTCAAGATGGCCATGGAATACTTCCTCAAAGACGACAAGCCGGACCTCATCATTTCCGGCATCAACGACGGCTACAACCTGGGCAGCGACGTCCTCTATTCCGGTACCGTCTCGGCCGCCATGGAAGGGCCTTACTATGGTCTGCCGGCCTTTGCCGTATCCATGCTGGGCATGACGGACGAACGCTGTGTCCAGACGGCTCACCTCGTCTGGGACCTGGTCCAGAAGCTCATCGTGAAAGGCCGCTTCCCGGGTATCGTCAACGTCAACGTGCCGCCTGAAGGCGATATCAGCCTGGACAATGTCCGCGTCGTGCCCCAGACAGTTCAGATCTATCACAACGTCATTGCTGAGAAACGCGACCTCGACGGCAGTGTCTGCTATCACATCGTCGGCGATATCGACATGACGACGGCTCCTGAGGACAGCGACGTCGCCTGCATCCGCCAGGGCCATATCGCTTTGACGCCGCTCAAATGGCAGCAGACGGCTGACCGGGTCATAGATCACTTGAAAGGATGTCTGTCCGTATGACCGATGAAGCCCTCATTGAAATTGCGAAACAATATCGCGTTCATTCGTACAGCCCGTATTCTCATTTTCCCGTCGGCGCCGCCGTCCTGACGGCGTCGGGGAAAGTCTATGGCGGCTGCAACATCGAAAATTCCAGTTATCCCCTGGGCAACTGCGCCGAACGGACGGCTATTTTCAAGGCCGTATCCGAAGGGGAGCGGGACCTGGCGGCCATCGCCATCGTCGCCGATACGCCCGGCCCTTGTTCACCCTGTGGCGCCTGCCGGCAGGTTATGGCCGAATTTCACATCCCCAAGGTCATCATGGCCAACCTGAAAGGGGAATGGTGCGTCGTCACTTTGGACCAGCTCCTGCCCTATGCCTTTTCGGACACTGATTTATAAAAAAAGTGCGCTGAATACGGACAAATTTCCGTAAAGGGCTTGCAATTTTTAAGAAGCCGGTTTATAATAACAATCACATCATACATATTGCGTGAACGAAACACACGGGAGAAGGCCTGGCCTACCGACGGAGTCAAACTCTCAGGTGCCCCTCAGGGGGTGGGACCGTGTGTGGACACGACTCTGGAGAGTCCCGTTTGGGCGCCGAAGGTGCAAGGAAGTGATTCCTAATCTCTCAGGCAAAAGGACAGAGCTGGCAGAATGACCTTTCTTTTTTTTCTGCGACCCTTAGGACCTATCTTCAGAGTGATGATGATAGGTCTTTTTTTCATGTCATTATAATTACCATAACAAAAGGGGAGTATGAAAAGATGTTAGAAACGTTGAATGCCATTGATAGTTTTGTCTGGGGACCGCCGTTGCTGGTCCTGCTCATCGGAACCGGCCTGATGCTGACTGTCCGTCTCCATTTGCTGCAAGTCTTCCGTCTGCCGAGAGCGCTGAAGCTCATCTTCACGGCTAAGAACCAGGGCGAAGGCGACGTAGACAGCTTCAAGGCTTTGTGCACGGCTTTGGCTGCTACGGTCGGCACGGGCAACATCGTCGGCGTTGCTACGGCTGTCCATGCTGGTGGTCCTGGGGCTATCTTCTGGATGTGGATGGCTGCTTTTGTCGGCATGGCCACGAAATACGCCGAAGGCTGTCTGGCTGTCAAATACCGTACGGTCGATAAGAACGGCGACATCGCCGGCGGCCCGATGTACTACATCGAAAACGGCTTGGGCAAGAAATACAAGCCCTTGGCTTTCTTGTTCGCCTTCTTCGGTGTCCTCGTCGCCTTCTTCGGCATCGGGACGTTCGCTCAGGTCAACTCCATCGTTGAAATCACGCGCCTGACGACGAGCATCCCCGTCGAATACACGGCTATCGTCTTGACCATCCTCGTCGCTGCCATCACCATCGGCGGCCTCCAGTCCATCGCCCGCGTCGCTTCCAAGATCGTCCCGGCCATGGCTGTCATCTATGTCGTTTCTACCGTCGCTTTCCTGGTCATCTTTGCCGATCAGATCCCGGCCGCTGTCGAACAGATCATCGTCAGCGCCTTCACGCCGACTGCCGCAGCTGGCGGCTTCCTCGGCGCTACGGTCTTAGTCGCTATGCGTAACGGCGTCGCCCGCGGCGTCTTCTCCAATGAATCGGGCTTGGGTAGTGCGCCTATCGTAGCCGCTGCTGCCAAGACGAAATGGCCGGCTGAACAGGGCCTCATTTCCATGACCGGTACCTTCATCGATACCATCATCATCTGCACCTTGACGGGCCTGGTCCTCGTCGTCAGCGGTGCCTGGATGGGGGACGTCAATGGCGCAGCCCTGACCAATGCCGCTTTCAACATGGCGTTCCCGGCTTACGGCAGCATCATCCTCTGCGTCGGCCTGACCTTGTTCGCTTTCACGACTATCCTTGGCTGGAACTACTACGGTGAACGCTGTGTCCAATACCTCGTCGGCGTCAAAGGCATCCTGCCGTACCGCATCATCTTCATCGCCCTCGTCGCCTGCGGCGCTTTCATCAAACTCGACGTCATCTGGGTCCTGGCTGATATCGTAAACGGCCTTATGGCTATCCCGAACCTCATCGCCCTCATCGGCCTCTCGGGCGTCGTCGTAGCCGAAACGAAGAAATACTTCGCTCATCTGAAGGAAGAAGAAATGGTCGTAGCCGAAGATTCGGAAGAAAAAGTCCCGGCTGGCCACTAAGTTAAAAAAAGTTCAAAAAAATACTTGACGATTCTGCTAGTTATGGTATAATTCTTCTTGTGCCAAGCACTGAAACACAAAGTGCCCGGCACAAGAGATGTGCCGGGGTGGCGGAATGGCAGACGCACCTGACTCAAAATCAGGCGGGTAACACCGTGAGGGTTCAAGTCCCTCCCTCGGCACCAAGCAAAAAGGCTTGTCGCATACGCGACAAGCCTTTTTTTATCATTCGTGATGGAAGCCTCTCCTGATAGGAGAGGTGGCCTGAAAGGCCGGAGAGGTTAACCTCTCAGTCAGCTTCGCTGACAGCTCCCCTATAAAGGGAGCCACGAACCACTAGCCACGAACCACTAGCCACGAATCACGAAGCACTATCGCACGACAACTTCTTTTTCTTTCTATCTATATATGTTATAATAGAATAGACATATGATTATAGGAGGGAGTCGATTCACATGAATGAAATCTTTGCCAGACGGAGTATCCGTAAATTTTTACCGACCATGGTAGAAGATGAAAAGATAGAACAGTTACTGCGCGCCGGTATGGCCGCTCCTTCGGCTGGGAATCAGCAGCCTTGGGAATTTTACGTCGTCCGCGACAAACGGGTCATCCAGGACTTATCCCACTGCAGTCCCTATGCTGGCTGTGCTGCCGGTGCTTCCTTGGCCATCGTCGTCTGTTCCCGCGATGAAAACATGCGTTTCCCGGCTTTCGTCAATCTCGACCTCAGCGCAGCAGTTGAAAACATCCTGCTCGAAGCCGTCCACCTCGACCTCGGTGCCGTATGGCTCGGCGTCGCCCCGTATAAGGCCCGTGAAGTCCTCGTCCGCCGGTCCCTCGGCGTTCCCAAAGGCCTGACGCCTTTCGCCATCGTAGCCATGGGGTATCCCCAGGCCACAGCCGAAGACAAACCACGCGAAGACCGCTACGATCCGTCCCGCGTACATTATGTATAATTAGTTTGTAGTACAGCGTTTGTAGTTTGTAGCAGATGGGGCTGTCGCACGAAGGTTTTTGCCATCATGCGAGGCCCCGTTTACTTTATAGTTTTTAGCACAGAGTTTGTAGTTTGCAGAGAAAAACTTCAAATTTAAAGCCATCCTCTAACAACTAACTGCTAGCCACTAACAACTTTAAAGGGCTTGTCGTCGTGCGACAAGCCCTTTTATGCACCTGAAAGGAAATCCCATGTCTGAAGAACGAGCTCCTATTACTTTTCACCTGGAGGAATTGCGGCGGCGCCTCATCGTCTGCCTCGCAGCCTGGCTCCTGGGCAGTATTATTTCCTATATGTACGCCGAAGATATCATCGCCGTCCTTTCGGCTCCGGCCGGGAAATTGTATTTCCTCAATCCGGCAGAAGTCTTTTTTTCTTATTTAGAAGTCGCTGCCTTTACGGGTTTTCTCGGCACCTTGCCCATCCATTGTTATGAGTTCTGGCGCTTCCTGCGGCCGGCTCTGCGCGGTGGGGAAGTGACGACGGCCTTATGGTTCATCCCGTCGGCTCTGCTCTTATTTTACAGCGGTTCGGCCTTTGCCTTTTTCTGGGTCCTGCCGGCGGCAATCCAGTTCTTCATGGGTTTTGCCACGGTGTCGTTGCAGCCCATGTTCTCTCTCTCGGCGTATCTATCGTTTTTCATCGCCTTTCTCCTGCCTTTCGCCCTGGGCTTCGAACTGCCCCTGGTCCTCCTGGTCCTGTCCCGCCTGGGGCTGGTGACGGCGGCCATGCTGAAAGCCAAGCGCCGCGTCTTCATCCTCCTGGCCTTCATCTTTGCCGGCGTCGTATCGCCGACGACGGACATGTTCACCCAGACGTGCATTGCCATCCCGATGATTGTACTGTACGAAGGGACAATTATCATCATCGGGATGACAGAAAGGAAAAGCAGCGGGAAGGACTGAAAAGGCCAGAAAAACATGACGTGTATACAGTATTTTTATAAATCCGCAGGGTGCGTCCCTTGTAATGTTTTCCTATTTTGTTATAATGAAGAAAGCGGTGAATGTATGGGAGTGGACATCTGTGCGTTTACCGGTCTTGACTTAATATTTCTAAGCAGGAGGGTATTTTCATGAAAAAAATTCGTTCGGTTTTAGTTGCCAACCGCGGAGAAATCGCTATTCGTGTTTTCCGGGCTTGTAATGAACTGGGAATCCGTACCGTAGCTATTTATTCCAAAGAAGATTCGTTGTCCCTGCACCGTTTCCGTGCAGATGAATCGTATCTCGTCGGTGAAGGCAAAAAACCGGTAGATGCATATTTAGATATTGAAGATATTATCCGCATTGCTCATGAACACGACGTCGATGCCATCCATCCGGGCTACGGCTTCTTGTCCGAAAATGCGGACTTGGCTAAACGCTGTGAAGAAGAAGGCATTATCTTCATCGGTCCTAAAGTTGAACACCTCATCATGTTTGGCGATAAGATCAATGCCCGTATCCAGGCGAAGAAGGCCGGTATCCAATACATTCCTGGCAGTGACGGCCCGGTAATGAACTATGCTGAAGTCGAAAAATTCGCAAAACAGGTCGGCTTCCCAATCATGCTCAAAGCCGTCAACGGCGGCGGCGGCCGCGGTATGCGTATGGTCGACCGTATGGCAGACCTCCGCGATGCCTATGACCGTGCTAAATCGGAAGCCAAATTGGCTTTTGGCAGCGATGAAATTTATTTGGAAAAATGCATTGTCAATCCGAAACACGTCGAAGTCCAGATCATGGGCGACGAACACGGCAATGTCATTCACCTCTTTGAACGCGACTGCTCCATCCAGCGCCGTCATCAGAAAGTTGTCGAAACGGCTCCGGCTTCGGCCCTGCCTATCGAACTGCGCCAGAAGATTTGCAACGCAGCCCTGAAATTGATGAAGAACGTCCATTACGTCAATGCCGGGACCGTTGAATTCCTGGTCACGCCGGACGGTGAATTCTATTTCATCGAAGTCAACCCGCGCGTACAGGTCGAACATACCGTTACGGAAATGATTACGGGCATCGACATTGTCCAGACTCAGATCAAAGTCGCTGAAGGCTATGCCCTGGACAGCGATGAAATCGGCATCAAATCCCAGGACGACGTCCGCTGCCTGGGCGATGCCATCCAGTGCCGTATCACGACAGAAGACCCGATGAACAACTTCATGCCTGATTCGGGCAAGATCATGGTATACCGCAGCGGCGGCGGCTTCGGCGTCCGCCTCGACAGCGGCAATGCCTATACCGGCGCCATCATCACGCCGTACTACGATTCGCTGCTGGTCAAGACGACGACTTATGGCCTGACCCATAAAGAAGCCGCTCAGAAGATGCTCCGCGTCCTCAAGGAATTCCGTATCCGCGGCGTCAAGACCAACATCGGCTTCTTGATCAACGTCCTCAAGAGTCCGGAATTTATCGCTGGTACGTACAACGTCAACTTCATCGATGACCATCCGGAACTGTTCAACCTGCCCGTCGTCCAGGACCGTGGCACGAAGCTCCTCAAATATATCGGCGATACGACCATCAATGGCTATGCCGACGCCGGCCATCAGGATAAACCGGCTTTTGAAGCCTTGGAACTGCCGACACCTGTCGAAGGCGCTTATCCGGACGGGACGAAACAGAAATTCGATGCCATGGGACCGGAAAAATTCTCCCAGTGGATCAAAGAACAGAAGAAAGTCTTCTTCACCGATACGACCATGCGCGACGCCCATCAGTCCCTGTTCGCTACGCGCGTCCGTTCCATCGATATGCTCCGCGTCCTGGAAACGGCTTCCAAGAAACTTCCGAATCTCTTCTCCTATGAATGTTGGGGCGGCGCTACCTTCGACGTAGCTTATCGCTTCCTCTATGAAGACCCTTGGGTCCGCCTGCGCCAGATGCGCAAGAAAGCGCCGAACATCCTCTTGCAGATGCTCGTCCGCGGCGCCAATGCCGTCGGCTATACAAGCTATCCCGACAACGTCGTCAAGAACTTCATCGACTTGTCGGCTAAGAACGGCATCGACGTCTTCCGCGTCTTCGACAGCCTCAACAGCTTGGACAACATGTACGGCACCATCCAGGCCGTCCGGGAAAACAACAAACTGGCCGAAGTCGCTTTATGCTACACTGGCGATATCCTCGACCCGTCCCGGGATAAATACGATTTGAAATACTACGTCAACATGGCGAAAGAATTGCAGAACGCCGGCGCCAACATCATCGCCATCAAGGATATGGCCGGCCTCTTGAAACCGGAAGCGGCATACCGCTTGGTATCGGCCTTGAAAGATGCCGTCGACCTGCCGATCCATCTCCATACCCATGACGGTTCGGGCAATGCCATCTGCACGTATAACCGCGCTATCGACGCCGGTGTCGACATCGTCGACGTCGCTTATTCCGCCTTTGCCGGCGGCACGAGCCAGCCGAGCATGAGCACCTTGTACTACGCCTTGAGCGGCAAGGACCGCCAGCCGGACCTCGACGTCGATGCCATGGAAGAACTGTCCCGTTACTGGGCTACGGTCCGTCCGTACTACAAAGGCGTCGACAAAGCCGATGCTTATCCGAATACGGAAGTCTACCAGCATGAAATGCCGGGCGGCCAGTTCTCCAACCTGCGCCAGCAGGCGAAAGCTGTCGGGCTCGGTGACCGCTGGAATGAAATCAAGAAGATGTACCATACGGTCAGCATGATGTTCGGCGACATCATCAAAGTTACGCCGTCGTCGAAAGTCGTCGGCGACATGGCCTTGTTCATGGTCCAGAACAACCTGACCGAACAGGACGTTTACGATAAAGGTGACGTCCTCGACTTCCCGCAGTCCGTCGTCGAATTTTTCGAAGGCCGCATCGGTATTCCTTACCAGGGCTTCCCGGAAAAACTCCAGAAGATCGTCCTGAAAGGCAAGAAACCCTTGACGGAACGCCCGGGCAAGAGCCTGGCTCCTGTCGATTTCGAAGCGATCCGCCAGAAACTGACCGATGCCGGCTATAAGCACGAAGATGAAGACATCAACGCCTACTGCCAGTATCCGAAAGTCTTCAAGGACTTCAACGAAACGGTCAAGAAATACGGCGATGTCAGCGTCCTCGATACGCCGACGTTCTTCTTCGGCATGAAGAAAAACGAAGAAGTCCACGTTGAAATCGAAGAAGGGAAGGACCTCATCATCACCCTCATCAACATCAGTGATCCTGATGACAGCGGCGTCCGCACCATTACCTTCATGTTCAACGGCGCCGAACGTGAAATCCAGGTCCAGGACAAGAGCGTCGACATGAAGACCGTCACCCGCCGCAAGGCCGATCCGGACAAAGCCGGCGACATCGGGGCTACCTTGTCCGGCTCTGTCGTCAAAGTCCTGGTCACCAAGGGCCAGAAAGTCAAGAAAGGCGAACCGTTAGTCGTTACGGAAGCCATGAAGATGGAAACGACCATTACGTCGCCTATCGACGGCACGGTCGGCGAAATCTATGCTACCAAAGGCCAGGCCATCATCAGTGGCGACTGCCTGTTGGAAGTACTGGAATAATGTTTGAAGTATGATGTTTGATGTTTGAAGTGATGGTTTTAAATTAGCCCCTTCTACATCAAACATCAAACTTTCAACGTCAAACTTAAAAAGGGCTTGTCGTGTACGACAAGCCCTTTTGCCATTCATTCACAAAGGAGTTTTCTCATCATGAAAATGGTAACGGTCTATTTATTAGGCAAGAAATTTTCGGTCCCTGAAGATCTGACAATCATGCGGGCCATGGAATATTCCGGCTTCCGCCTCGTCCGGGGCTGCGGCTGCCGCAGCGGGTTCTGCGGGGCCTGTGCCGTCGTCTACCGCCTGCAGGGCCAGACGGAGACCCATTCGGCCCTGGCCTGTCAGACGAAAGTCGAAGACGGCATGTGCGTCGGCCGCCTAGAATCGTTCCCCATCAAGAAGCGGGATTACGATATGGAAGACCTGCCCGTTGCCGGCAACGTCGTTGGCCAGCTCTATCCGGAAATCTACAACTGCATCCATTGCAATGCCTGTACGCGGAACTGCCCTCAAGGCATCCAGGTCATGAAATACATCGCCCTGGCCCAGCGCGGTGACTATGCCGGCTGTGCCAAGGAATCCTTCCGCTGTGTCTGCTGCAATATCTGTGCGGCCAGCTGTCCGGCCAAAATCAGTCACGGTGCCGTCGGCCTCCTGGCGCGGCGCCTCATGGGCAAGTACATCGCCAAGAAGAGCAAGCATCTGGAACAGCGCGTCCAGGCCATCGAGGAAGGCCAGTTCGCAGCCGACGTCCGGCATCTGATGGAAGCCGATGACGCCGAATTGCACCGCTTGTATGAATCGCGGGATATCGAGAAATAGGGGGACACTATGATCTATACAGAAGAAATGCGGGCTTCCCAGGCGCGGGTCGAAGCTACGCGGAATATCCGTTTGTCTGAAGAATTGCCGCGTTTCACGGCTGAAGAAAAGGGGGAACTCCTGCGCCAGTACCACCCGGATTACCATGAAGAAGGTTTTGCCGTCCTCACGGCGGGCCCGAACAAAGGCGATAAAGTGCCGAAAGAACTGGCAGCCCTCCTGCAGGGCAAGAGTCGCATGGATACGGCCGATGTCGACCTGGACCACATCCAGTTCGAGACGGACGTCCTGGTCATCGGCGGCGGCGGTGCCGGTGCCGCGGCGTCTATCGAAGCGGCCCGCCACGGCGCCCGGGTCCTCATGGCGACGAAACTGCGCCTGGGCGATGCCAATACGGGCATGGCTGAAGGCGGCATCCAGGCGGCGGACAAAGAAAACGATTCGCCGGCGGCCCATTATCTCGATGCCATCGGCGGCGGTCATTATAAGAATAAACCGGAACTCTTGGCCGAACTCGTCCTTCACGGGCCGGAAGCCATCCACTGGCTCAGTTCGCTGGGTGTCCTCTTTGACAAGGACAGCGACGGCTCTATGGTCACGACCCACGGCGGCGGCACGTCGCGCAAGCGCATGCACGCCTGCGGCGACTATACTGGTGCCGAAATCATGCGCGTCCTCCGCGACGAAGTGCGCAATGCCGGTGTCGACGTCGTCGAATATTCGCCGGCTGTCGAACTCCTCCTCGATGGGGAAGGGCAGGCGGCCGGTGCCGTCCTCTACGACTTCGATACGCACGAATACCACGTCGTCCGGGCCAAGAGTGTCATCATCGCCACGGGCGGTGCCGGGCGCCTCCATTATCAGGGCTTCCCCACGTCCAACCACTACGACTCGACGGCAGACGGCCCGGTCATGGCCTATCGCGCCGGCGTCCCCCTCATCTATGCCGATGCCATCCAGTATCATCCGACCGGGGCGGCTTACCCGCCGCAGATCTACGGGGCCTTGGTGACGGAAAAGGTCCGCTCCCTGGGAGCCATGCTGGTCAATAAGAACGGTGAAGCCTTCCTCCATCCCTTGGAAACGCGTGATGTCGTAGCGGCAGCCATCATCCGCGAATGTCAGGAACGGGACAAGGGCATCTACGCCCTCCACGGTCCGGCTGTCTGGCTCGATACGCCCATGGTCGACCTCATCAATGGCGAAGGGACCATGGAAAAACGCCTGCCGGCCATGATCCACATGTACAAAAAATTCGGCATCGATATCCGCAAGCAGCCTATCCTGGTCTATCCGACCCTGCACTACCAGAACGGCGGTATCTGCATCGGTGCCAAGAGTGAAACGAAGATCCCCGGCCTCTATGCAGCTGGCGAGGATGTCGGCGGCATCCACGGGACGAACCGCCTCATGGGCAACAGCCTCCTGGACATCATCGTCTTCGGCCGCATCGCGGGTGCGGAAGTCGCCAAATAATGACGTAGGCTGAAGCCTGGTCGACTTATACTTAAGTGGATCTCCGGGCCCGTCCTCCGAGTGGAGACGGGCCCGGATTCGTTTCATCGTCAGGGGATTCACATGGCCACGAAGGGCGAACAAAGCAGGCAGCGGATTCTGGAGGCGTCCAAAAGCATCATTCTCGAGAGCGGCATCGGGAAGCTGAGCCACGGCGCGATCGCCGAGGTGCTCGACATCTCCAAGAGCGCCATCCACTGGCACTTCCCCACGAAGGACGATCTGCTCAAGGCGCTCATCGACGACTATCTCGAGCATCTACAGGCCGAGGAGAAGCGTCATGAGACGCCCTTCATCGCCTCGGGCCTCAGTCCCGAGGACGCCGTGCTGCCCGCCATGCGCCTCTGGTATCTGGACTTCAGGGAGAACCGCGCCGGCTGGGTCGGACTCGGCTCGCAGCTTCTGAGCCTCTCGTCGCGCCATCCCGCCCTCGTCGAGCCCATCCGCGCATGGTACAAGTCGCTCTACGACAGGATCGG
>OGRF01000390.1_pt1 | contig 39504 bp, 40 predicted proteins | sample 1553381 | NCBI WGS metagenome assembly OGRF01 (sample SAMEA2580060, study PRJEB22360) | human gut metagenome | biome: human gut; feature: human-associated habitat; material: faeces | place: Denmark | collected 2008/2010
CTATAATCCGCAAAACGAAGCGTTTCGCCTTTTTTGAACGAACCGCTCATTTTTTCAAAACGAAATGTACCTCTAAGGGGCATCCCCCTTTTTCAAAAATTTTTCGACTGGCTTACGCCAGTATTCAACAATTAAAACGGCGTTGGAACACCATTCCAACGCCGTTCGTTTTTCGTTTTGTCGCTTCGCTCCCGCTATGCTACTTCGGCTATCGCCTTGTAGGCTTCGACGCTTTGCGCTTTCTCGATTTTTCCGCGGAAGGCCAGGCGCGACCCGATACCCGCGCCCGAGCTCGAAGCATCGTGAATCGCATTCGCGTACGACACACCGCCATACGAGTACGCGAAGTTGCTGCCACGATAAACCACACGGCTAAGTGAGCCTGTATACCAGTATTTGTCACAATAGTAAGTGGTCTCACTACCAGTCAATGTTCCGACTGGTATGATGTCCATATACTTGCCATGGGCTACGGCGGTGGTGAACTGGTCTGAACCTGTCTTCGCCTTAACTTTGCGCGTCGTGCCGTCTGGCATTACAATATACCACTTGGCATCTACTGTACCTTCATTGACTGACACATTGTCCATCATATCGTTCTTGTGGCCGTAGATGTCCTCGTAGCCCAGGCAGTTCACGTTGTTTATCTGCACATAGGAGCCGTTTTCCTCATACCACGCATAGGTGGTCTTGTTGTTCGGGTTGACGGTATCCTTCATGCCCAACATTGCCGTGCCGCCTGTCTTGCGGGCATTGGTATCCTGTCCGTGGCCGCACTGCGCCTGGCTGTTGCGTCTGCCATACTTGGCAAAGAACAGGTTGGCTATATCTCGGTGCATATCATAGTCTATCTGCTGCATTCCGCGTGCCTGGCTGTAATAATGGAAGTCCGTCCAGTTCATACTTGCGGCGGTCGAACCTCCCGTGATACAACTGCGGAGCTTTGTGCCTACGATAGAACTACCGAACACTGCGGTGAAGCACTCTTCGTGCTCTACCCAATCAGGCTCCATGTCTTCAATCCTGTCACTGTTAGAAAGCACAACCTTGTCGAACTCAGCGGTTCGATAAACAGTGAAGTGCAATTCTGTGGCTCCTGCTGGCACATCATATATGAGATACATTCCGTTCTCAAACTTAACCGACAAAGATGATACGACCACATTGTCGAGGACATTACCCTCCGAGTCCGTAAAGATTGAACCCATAAGGTTTGTACCGACCACTGACGGGAAGCGGACACGCTTGAAGCCCGACACCTCCACACGGCACACGGCATAATTGCTGTCGGTCGCATAAGAGTTGGCAAGCGTTCCCTTGCCTGTCATTATCTTGTACTTGTCCTTATAGTCGCCCGCATCGGTTATATCCTGGAGTGTCAGGACTGTCGCCTCGGGTACATCGGGCATCGCCTTGTTGGTACTGTAGCAACTGTAGTTCTTGCCGTTCAGATAGTCATTGATACCCTTGAACCAGTAATGGGGCTCAAACATCATCACATCGCCCTCGCTACCGTCAAGCATTGCAGGAGTACAGTTGGTTGTCTTCTCTGCGTCCGCATAATAGTTCGAGTTCTCATCGTGCAATGGGAAGTAGGTCATCACGCCGTCCTTGTTGTTCGCCGTAGTCTCAACCCCTGCAATGGTTATATTGCGTGTGGTCGGCTTGGTGGTAACTTTGGCAAGGCAACGGAAACGCTGCTTCAGGATGGCTTTGATATGACCGCTCGGCACATAGTCATTGCCATAGGCACAGCCCGTATGGTTGTCGGGGTTGCTCACATTGTCATCTGCAGATACATTCTCATCGCGTTCGATCATCGTGTACTGCGGTTGCATAATGTTCAACTCTGGATAACGTGCCTTGTACTCGGCGTACACCTCGTCATCAAGATAGGCGGTGAGCTGGTATGAGCCGACAAGGGCACAGGTATCCACGGCATTGCCGTTCGCATCGATACCGCCCAAATGCTTGTATCTTGCAAGGAAACTCTCATCGCCAGTCATATTGACACCTGTAATACGGACACGCTTCACATTGGCACAACGGGCAAGGATATTCTCCCAATCCAGGTTCGGACACTCGGCAAAGCGGAAGGTCTCCACAGAGTCATAACCCTCTACAAGCAGACCGCTGTTGTAAAGTTTCGGCAGATATTCCAGGCGAAGGGCGGTGATCGTTGAAGGAAGTACTGCTTCACGCAACGGAGCACCTTCAGCAAACACTACACTCTGCACTTCAGTTCCGCCAGCATTCAACACCTCAAGGCGTGTCTGGTTGGAGAAGTTCAATTCCGAAGAGGACAGCGTGCCTGTTCTGGCATTCTTCTGACCGTTCAGATTTACCTCACGGAGCTGTCGGCACTGGTCAAGTACCGCGCACCAACCCGATGCACCGCCTCCTGTCGTACTCAAGTCCAGATACTGAAGCTTGGTACACTTGTTCAAGTTCACGTCACCCGTCAGATTGTTTGCTGCTCCTCGCATATCAAGTTTCTTGGCTCGGCTTGCTCCATATACGCGTATCGGGTCATTGACCGTAAACGCATCCCTGAAGGTAAGCGTCACCTCCTCGCCCTTTTCCGCTCGCTGGGACGGCTGTATCGATGGGGAGTTGTTGGTACCATAGCCGAAGTAATACACCTCGTTTGCAGTCACCACTATCGTATTGGCAGCTTCTGTCGCCTTGCGGGCAAGATACATATCAATATTGTCAGAACGGTAGCTTCCAGTCTCATACTTCGCGTCAAGCAGGGCGTATCTATTACGGATAGTGTGGATACGGTGGTGCTTACGGCTGCCGTGCAATGCGTATATGTGCGGGTATTTGGTCAGTGTGCCTTTCACATCGACACCCTCAAGCATCGGAATGATATACTTCCACTCGCCCGACTTGTTGTACTGTCGTGCAGACCAGTTGCCCATCTGCTCCTCATTCAGAACCTGAAGTACTCGCTCGGGGGGCATAACCTCACGCAAAGCGGCTGCATCAGACTTCAGTTCCGCTTCAAAGTTGGCAAGGATAAGACACCAGAACATACTTGCATAGCCCTCGAAGGCGTATTTGCTCTTTTCTGCGTCCCAGGTCTCACGGTCCACATCGTACTTGTAGGCAAGGAAGCAGTCGTTTCGCACAAGGTAGGCGGTATCGCCATCGTAGAACAGAATATACCACACCTCGCCGTCAAAGGTTATCCAGATCATATTCTTCACACGCTGGTCGAAGCAGGTGTTGTAGTCTGTGAACACATAGAAGGTACGCATCCAGCGCGTGTTGAAATACATCGAAGCCTCGTTCTTGAACTTCTCGCTCTTGAACGATGATATATCCTTGAAGTTGACCGTATCCGCATCGGCTGGCACACAATCACGCACCCAACGCCACAGACGCATGATAGCCTCCTTCTGGTAACTGTTAGCCTCTTTCTCGTCCTTAGCGGTGTTGGGGTTAGACCACACAGTATCCTTTGGATAATTGAACTCCAGGGCGTTCTCAAACTCTCTGTCAAACTGCGACTCTATATCCTCGTCAACCTGGAACAAACCCAATTTCTGGGAGTTGTTCAGGAACTCAAGGCTGATAACCTTGCTCTCATCGATACCTGCGACACCTTCAAAACCGACAACAGGAGCCCAGCCCGACTTGTCGTTGTTGAAGTTGTACTGACCGTGGTATGTCGGCTTCTCATCGATGGACTCTGCCGAGAACATATCGCACGGCCAACCGTTGATGGCGGTGCGGATTGTATTGTTTATCTCCTGTGGCGGGGTGAACAGGCCTATCTCCTTGAAGCAGTCATTGAACAGTTTGGCAAGACCTGTGTTGTGTGTCATTGAACTATCCGAATAGTCACACTTCGGGTTGGCAACCTTGACAGCAGGGTCTCCAGGGACAACTGGCATTTTCAACGAATCCTGCTTTACGCCGTTAATCCAAAGCTCAGGCTCAACACCCTTGGCAAAATAGATGCGGTAGTTCTTGCGGGCATACTTGGTTGAAGAAGTTCCCTGAATGCGGACATATACATTCTTCAGGATGATTTCACCACCCCAAGGCGGATATATGTACACATCGGCAAGGAAGTTGGTGTCCTTGTTGTTCTCGGCATTTATCTCATCAAGACCGCCCTTGCGGACTATCAAGATAACACCCTTGCCCTTCTTGCGGATCTTCTCAATATCGATACCGAGACCTTCATCATCCAGCACGTCATTCTTGTCTGCAAGGTCTGCCATCTCCTCCGCCGTAGGGCGGTCTACAATGTAGTTACCCAGCTCATCATCATCAGAAATGGCTTCGTTATACATACGCACAACGCGAACTTCAACATCCGCAAAACTACTGTCAATGGTAATACCCTGCGGGGTGTCCTGAAGGAAGTTGTCAGCTTCGGCATATATATCTGCCTTGCTTCGTTCTCCGTCAATAAACAACTCCATCAACCTACCATCAGCACGCTTGCCTACCACAAACGCCACCTTCAGCCACTCCTCTGAAGCGAACTCCATGCCGACACCGACATTGGTGACAACTTCGTTGCCGTCCTCATCGGTCACGGTCTTTGTCGAGCCTGTGTACATCGAGGCCTTCTCCGCTGTTATCTGGAATCCCTTTGGTCCAGACATACAGGTGATGACATCGCCCTCGCGGTCAACCACATTGGAAACCTTAAACTCAAGTTCGATGGAGCATCCCGTAGAGGCGGCATCCGTTGCGAATGGCTTGTAATCGATATGCGCCTTTGCACCGTTACGCAAGATGAGCGACTCCCCAGTCCAACCGCTCGACTTCCAGTCCACACCTTCGAAGGTCGTTTGAACACCGTTAGAACTCCATACGGCAGGATTCTCCTCATCATTGCTGCGACCTGCCGCATTCAGCTTCAGAACCATTCCGTAAGTGGTCTCGCCGATATTCACGCTGCTCTCCGTCACATTGATATGGAACAGGTATTCCGTTTCCCCGCACTTGAACATCATCTCGCTTGTGCCCTGGGTGGTGAAGCGGTTCTTGTATGTCTGGCTGGTGCGTGCCACGCTAACGGTGGTACTCTTCACATCACCGTTGTACACATCCATCTTGGCTGGGGTGGTGTTCGGATCATAGGCTACATACTCAAAGGAGAGCTGTGCATACTGCCCAACCTCAAGTGTCGGGGTCAGGTGTGTGTCCGTAAAAATACGGCCATCGGCAAAACGGAGCTTCGTACCGATGAGCGGAACGTCCGCACCGCTCTTGAAAATGTCGATGTATATACTTTCACTCTTCAGGACAAGACCAGTAGCCGCTTCCATCTCCGCCACCATCTGGATTGTATGTCGGCCAAATGACAACCCCGTCATCGATATGCCGAAACTGCCGTTGGTGGTACCGCTTCGGGTAACGGTGGCGGTATTGTACTGCACACCGTCAAGATATACGGTAATGACCTTTGTTCCCGAACCGCTGACTGCATAGGGGATATTCACGGTGTCATAAACTCCATAACCACCGTTCGCAATGGAGTTGGCGAGATTGTAGGAACTTGTCAGGGAGAGGGCAACAACTTTCACCGACACATAACTCTGCTTGGTCTGTGTCTTACCCGTTCCAGGATCTATCGTGGTGGCGCGGACATAAATGTCTGTGGTACCTACCTGCAGGTATTTGGAGAGGTCAAGCGTATAAGTACCTTTGCTCACATCCTGAATGGTATTGCTGTATATGGTCGATGAGCCATACTTCATCGACACCTCTATGGTAGCCTTCTGTCCTGTGGTCACGCCTTTGTCATCGCCACTGCTATACTGGTGGTCATAGGTATAGGAAAGCTTAGAGTTGCCTCCCTGCTTGATAATGGTGTTATCTACGGAAGCGTTCAGCACAATCTTCGTGGTGCTCGCATCACCGCTACCGCCGCCACTGCCCGCAGGAATATCTACAGCAGCTATCTCCGCGCCGCTCTTATTGGTAAGGGCAAGGCGGACGCTGCTCTCGTCATCGTTGACCTCGGCGCTCATGCCGAACACCGTATTGGCTTCAATCTCGTTCAACTTACCTGTTACGGCAGAGTTCTGCACGGGGTTGGTGCTGTTCGCATCGAGCGTCTCATCGACCTCCACCTCGTTGATGGTGATGTTGACATTGCCCGTTGCGTCTGGATTCTGAACCGCCCCATTTACGGTGACAGTCTTTATGGTACCAGCACCTCCGAAATCCTCCCAGCTTGCTTCCGCATCCCAACTGCCAATGTCGGTACCGACAAACTGCTTGGTCTCCCACTTGCCCTGTGACACCTCATAGGTTATGGTGCGACCCTTGGCACGCATCTTCTCCTCCACAGCTACAATGGCGGTGGCAAGGGTGTAGAATCCGTTCGCAAGCGGATATGCCTCACTGACATTGATTGTGTTACCGCCACCGCTGCCGCTAAACTCGACAATAGTACCCTCTTCGGAGTTCCATACATAACCGACCGCCCCGAACAAATAGATTCTATCCTTGTGAATCACGGTGTGGGCATCGTCACTGAAGAACTGGGTTGCCTTATCCCAGAATACATAGTATCCTCCACTACAGAGAGCGGCAAAGACGTTCAGGGCTTTAACAAAAACAACGCTCTCGGCCGAAGCTGGCGCCTCACCGTCAATAATGGTCGCATCATCAACGAAACCGTCAAATCTTACTGTTGTCCCTTTCAGGGCTGCCAATGCCGTTGACTCGTGGGTCGCAACGACCTGGGATGCCTCTTCTGTTGCTGAGCGGGCATCACTTGTCGCCCGTTCTGCCTCGAGGGCTGCCTGCCCTGCATTATCCGCCGCCTCATTTGCTGATTGCGCTGCAGTCTCGGCTGTGGTTGCCGCCGTAGTAGCCTTTACCGCTGCCGCATTAGCCGTTTTTGCTGCATCTTCAGCTGGTTTGCGCAACAAGGACACAGGCGCACTTACAACCTCCTCGCCACGCATTGCGGGAAGACTATTTACGCCGTCCAGGCTATCCACAACTGGAAGCTCGTCAACACTCTGCGATTCCGCCTTGATGGCGTTAATCAATTCCTGTTTTTCTGCATTCGTCAGTGCCATAGTTATTCTGTTTTAGATTGATTGTTCAACTGCTCGTTCAAGCCGTCTATGAAATACGGCAGGCAAAATTTGTTTGCTACATCCCGAATCAGCTTCACCTCTTCGGGGCTATACATCGTATCACCCTCGCTCTGGTATATCTTCATTGCAAGTGCGTGGGCTCTGACACCACTCACATTCAAATAGATTTGATTGGCGAAACTCTCTCTTGCATCTCCCACACGCTTGTTCTTGCGCGTTATGTCAGTGAAGATGCTGAACTCTTGAAAATTCAACTTAATCATAAATACATCCAGTCATTTAGATTTGTCAATATGAACATAAAAGAACCGTTGTTCGCACTCGCATCGTCGGATACGAACACCTCAAAATATGTAGAATAGGCTCCTAACAGCGTTGCCTTGGTGGCGGCTTTCGAACTGCCTTCGACAAAGCCGTATCCCGTCAGGACTGCCATATATTTGTTGTCCTGCAGTTTCCATTCGGAGGGAACATACACCTTATAACGACCCGTGGACACCCATTCCACGGTCAAAGTGCTGCCATCGAAAGTGCGTGCCTGGATAGAGGTTGTTTCCGTGGACTTGCCGCCAGTAACTCGTCCGAACGCAAGCACCTTCATCTCCTTGCCGTAACGGGCATTGGTCATCAGGTCAATACGGTTCAGGACTATCCATCCGTAGAAGTCATCCTCGGTACCGTATCCCATCAGTTCCACGCATTCACGACTCAATGAAATCTCACTCTTGGCGATTCCGTTCTCAAAGAAGTATTTACCGCTATCCTTGGGGGCAGAATACGATATGCTTCCCTCCGTCACCGAGTTCTTCCATTTATAGTTCGCTATACACATCCTTCGTCCTGACTGTGCGGCATCCCACTCCAAGGTTCCAGCCGTAATCCAACCGCCACCAGAGGCGATAGGTACCACATTGTCGTGGGTTGACCTATTCTTGGTCGTTGATGTGGAATCGCCGTCCATCCACTCAATAGTAATATCTATGGAGTCTGTCTCACGGACAAATGGGGAACGCATAGAGCCGTTTATCACCACATCGTTGAATGTTCCCTTATTGGCTACGACGCTACCGTCCTCCAGGATCTGGAAGTAATTGTTTGCCGTAACAACACCCTCGAGGGCGATATGGGCAGCCTTTATCTTCACTCCCTCCTGGCTTGCACCGACAAACGACTTCAGATTACCTTCCCCATCGATGGCATACATACCCGTCACCTTCGAGGTTGTGATAAGCCCCGTTTCCTCAAGCAAGGCTTCGTCCTTGTCATAAACAGCCGCTGAAATCTTAACCAACCGCTCGGACTGCTCAAGTAGGGTCTTATACTGGTAGGTGAAGGCTTCCACCTTGTCGGTACTCAACACGAGCATATAAAGGTAAATGTCACCCGTGAACGATAGTTTGAAGTCACCTGTTCCATTCCAAAGACCGCTGCAGGTGTACTGCTTATACACTCCATCGGTTGATTGAAGCTGCTCCTCGATATTCAGGGAGTCAAACTCCACGAAGCCCGTCTTATCCACATTCTCAAACGCGACCTTGAGCGTGCCTGGTTCTGCACATCGATAAAAGAAGGACAGGTACACTGGCAAGGCTGTCTTCAAGCCATCAGAGGTAACGCCCATTTCTGGTATCACACGAAGATTGTCATACTTCTGGAGGATATACTTGTTGCGGATACGGACCACAACACGCCCGTTGTCCGTGGTAACGCTTGCGCTGTTACCCTTCTTTGACAGGACATTCTTGTTCGCCCATATCCACTTGTTGCCGACAAGGAAGAATACCGTCTCGTTCTCTGTGGTCCACTTATCCATACCGTCAGCGAATGCGGCATTGTTCAGATATCCGTTCTCACCGAGGAAGTCCTGGCGTATGCCCGTTACGGCCGCTTCAATCTTTCCCTCGGTTATCTCGAACATCGTCTCCACATCAACATTGCGGTTGGCAAGGATGAATGTGCCTCGCAGAAAGGCATTGTTACTATATAAACCGTCACCGTGAGGTTGCTTGTCTGCAGGGAACATCGTATCACTGATACCGTCAAGGTTTCCGAACCTGGCACGAAGGCAACCTTCAAAGCTCTTTGAGTTGACCCCGTTCATCACATCGATACGGGGCTGGCCGTCTTCAGTGGCGGATATGAGAACAAGGTTCTGGCGTGCCGTATTCTCGCTGTTACCCATCAACACACATTCGTCACCAACCTCTGGAGGTGTCCCTGCAAACTCATCAATCGGTACCAGGATGGAGTTATCCTGCACATCTGCAACCTCTACCCAATACCCCTTGAGAGCCCCGTTCGCAAATACCTGGCAACGCACAAGGTCGTGGACCATGAACTGGTTGTCCTGCTCAAAGGTTATGCGATAATAGCCCTCCAGCTCTTCAACCGTCTTTATCTTCCCATTGGCAGCGGAAACTACGATCTGACCGCCGACACTGCGGATACGCTCAACGAGAAGTTCAAGCACAACCATCGTCTGCCTAACCGTAAGCTTGTCGATGGTAAGATGTATCAACCCGTTCGCATCTCGCCACAGACGGTATCCGCTACCAAGCAATCCGTCCACGAACTGCCCAGCACCACGCAGGGTGTCAGTTATAACCTCCTTGTGTTGCACGCTGTCTGTTTTGCGGACGGGCTGGTCAAGGAAGTCATCGAACTGCCGTTTGTCCCACATATCGGCATTGTCGGCTTCTTTGGCGTGCGCCGCTTCATCCGCATATCCTGCCTTTATTTTTTCTGTAACAGACTCCTCGGCATCGTCGGTCCTGTGCCGTAAATACAGATAGCCGTCATCATCCATTGACTGGGCATCAAGCACCGCCATATTGTTATGCGTATGCCCGTCACCGTCAGAACCACCCGAAGATACCACATTGATTGTTCCGCCACCACCTCCCGACTGGGTGGCACTGCGACGGCGCTTGCTTCGTGGCAAAGCTTCGCGCAAGGTGGTTATCACACTAAATTCCTTCTTTGCCATACTAACTGAATTCAATTCCTTCGTAATTGTCTGCGGATAGTTCCGCCATAGTTATCTCGCTGCTGTCCTGTAACAGGTTCTGGACCTCCGACAACAGGATATATTTACCCGAAGAGCTCGCATCGGTGTGGATCTTCAGGTCAGGAAGAAGGCGCACCGTTCCCGACAGGGTATTATGACGCGAACCGTACTGGCTGTAAACCGTTCCGATAAGCAGCCTCTCAAGCCTGTCCTCCACCCCTGCGCGGTAGAATGTCTGGTATGCCTTGTAAGTCGAGTCCATAACAAGACCTCGGGCCGATGGCGACCAGGTCTTTCCAAGAGTGCCGAGAATGGTGTCAATGGTCAGCTCTTCCTTTGCCGCCTTGTTTATCCAGGCGGTGTCTTCTATATCGTCCAATGAAATGTCGGTACCGTTACTGTTGACCAGCGTAACCGTTGGAGTCTGATACATCAGCCAACGGGCACGGGAATAGATATCCTTCTCCTCCCGCTTGTAGTCAAACTGGTATATGCCCCTGCCAATATGAAGCTCGAGAAACCCGCCATTGTATGGGGGAAGGTCTATGAACTCACCATCGCCCATCGCCTTCCATTTTTTAGGCAGCCCGCCACGATAATAGCCGATTATGGGCTTGTTCTTGCTCCATCCTCCGAACCCCGTCTTACTCTTGCGGTTGTCCCAATCATAATAGCAGAGCCACATACAGCCCCATTTGCCCGCACCCGACACCCACTTGCTGTTTGCCGCAGTATGCTTGTAGCCGTCCAAATCAATGACTCCGCTGTTCTCGTAGTGGTACAGGATTTTGCCGCTGGCATCTTTCAGATAAAGCATAACGGGGACATACCCCACATTACACCAGTCGTTAAGACGTTCCCAGTTCCCGCTTTCATTCTTGCCTGAAGCATCTTCAAAAGGATTGTAACGGACATCAAACAGCAAATCAAGGGTTACCTTCAGCTTGAAGGATGTACGCTTATAACTTACATAGCCCAGGAATGAGGGCTTCGTTGAGATGATGGGCACGGAAGTACATACACCATTGTTGCGGGCTTTGACAAAAGAGTTCAACAGGAGCTGGGAATAGTTCGTCTTTCCATTGCCTTTATACCCCCATATAACACCTGCTTCGTCATTGCCGCTGAAATCACTGTCGATACGGTAATACTTGGCTCCATTGGCAAGAGTCATCGGCAGATCATCCTGATCGCCCACAACGATTCGGAACCCGTCTGCCGCATTGTCCCAATCATAATCCATCAGATACTTTCGGGTAGCCTCTTTGTCTGGCAGCACATTGTCGTGCTCCAGCTCCGTATTCACAAGCTTGGCATCAGCGTATGGGGAGAAGGTGACCTTCACGTTGTTGTACACGACATCCACACCCAGATAGGCATCATCGCCCTTCCACCATACTTCCTCCGTATCCATGTCACTGTACACGGCATTCATATCAAATATATACAGATATCCCCCCTTCTGAACCATGCGGAGGGCAAAGGGGCGCAGGACTTCATCGAGGACTTCTCGCATTGTCATCGCCTCGCCGTCTTCATCATAGAAGTTATCGTTCAGCACATAGAGGGACGAGAAGTTTATTGCACTACCGTATTGGGAGGTCTTCGTGCTGATGAACTTCTGCACCCCGTTGTATTTTATGCCCATTGCGGCGATGCAGGTATCTATTACATCCTGAATGGTGCAGACTCCCGTCTTGCTCCACTTCACACGGTCAAGGACTGCAAAATCGGAGAAGGAGAATGTCACATCATAGTCCGTCTTCTCCGAATAGGGTTCCTCGTAAAGCTCCGTATCAAGCTGGCCCGACCAATACAGCTTGCCGTTCCTGTAAACATCGGCACGCATCGTGCCTACCTCAATGGAATAGAGGTTTATGAACTGTCGGTCTTTCAGACTCTGCAGGGTAAGTGTCAGGCACGAGCCTTGCACTGGTTCCAGCTTGTCAACCTCATTCCACTCAATTTCAACGGGGGTGTCATAGGCGAACTTAACCTCCTGCGACGAGGCAAATGATGTATCACTGGACAGGATGTCCACGCGATACAGCACACCGTCCACACTGCGGAATGACCCCGTATATATTACCTGCATTGCCATTATTCTGTTCTTTTTTGGATTCGTTCTGTCTTTTGTAAAATTCCCTTCAGCACTCGACCATCGATAACGAACTCAACCTTACCGCCTCCAGAACCTGAATCAAGACCAATAATGGACTTCAATTTATCAAGAGGGGCTACTACTTCAGGGTTGTTGGATGCACCTGCATACTCACCGAATATACCCAAGGTCGGGCCATAAGCAATACCACCATTAGCGAACTTCGGTATTGATGCCACCGCAGCACCCACTGCAGCCATACTCGCTGCAAGGGCTACCAGGTTGAATGGGAACGGCACTGTCTGGGACTGTGCAGCTGCTCCCGAGAACGCTTGTGCGATGTTACCTCCGATAACCGAAGCCAACGCTGGCATCGCCTGTGCGACTGCAGTCAGGATATTGGCACCATAAGAGAGCCAAGCCCCTGCACCTTCTCCAACGACACCAGACAACGAACCCATAAGCGAACTCAAGTTACCCATTGCCCCTGTAAGCAGGTCGCCCTTGCTATTCGTAGAGGTGATGACCTTCTCATACTTCTTCCACGAGCCAAGCAGACCTTCAACCTCCTTGCGCTGGTCATCTCCCAACGGGTTCTTCGTATCATCAAGCATACGCTGCAACTGGCGGATGCGTGACTTCACGGTCTCAAGTCCGACCATCTCCAGCTTCATCTGCAGACCATTGCCCGTCAGTGCATCCAACTCGGCAATTTCCTGCTGCATGGACGGGATATCGGTCAGGCTCTTCAATGCATCCCGCTTTGCCTCCAGTGCCTGGATTGTTCTCTGTATGTTCACAATCTCAGTGGCGGTAGCATTTTTCTGCTGGTTGCTGTAATAGGTTATGGCATTGTCAAGCTCCGATATGGTATCAAGGGTTGATATATCGCCTGGAGCATTCATTGCCGCCAATGTCGCATCCCATTCGCCACGCAGACGCTTCAGATCGTTTATCCACTTCTGCACTTCTGCACGCTCTGTCCCTGTTGTACGCTGAAGCTTCGCCTCATAATAGGACAGCTCGGCGTTCAGCTGTTCGTATGTGGTTATCTGGTCAATGCCTACTTCTGTGTGCGCACTATCTTCTAATGCCGTTCTAAGGGCGTTCAAACGCGCTATCTCGGTATCAATGCCAGCAAGATTTTCTGCAGTGGCGGTAGCACGCAGCGACTGTTGGTACTCCAGTTCCGCATCAATAGCCTGGAGTGTATTCAATTCCTCGGGGCGGTTGGCTGCCGCCCATTGCCGCTCGATGACAGTCTGGGCATCCTTGTATGCCTTGATCTTCTTATGGAGCAAGGCTATGGTTTCCGTCTCTGTGGGCTTGGTTTCCTGAAGCTTCTTCTCATAGTAAGAGACAGCATCTGCAAGTTCCTTGTATGTTGTCGGATTGGCTACAGGCTTTTGCTCTGCCGTAGTCTTTCCCGTTTTGCCCTTACCTGAGCCTGTAGCATTGAAATCAATCTTGACCTCCTTGTTCTTCTTCTTGGCTTCGGTATTGGCTTCTATTGATTTGGTCTGCTGGTCCAAGGTCGTTGCCGCTTCTTTTGCCGATGCGTCATCCTTGATACCGAAGAACTTCTTCACCCATTCCCAGGCTTTTTTTATGACGGCACTTGCCTTCTCGAAGGCTGCCACAAGGAAATCCCATACGGCAGAAGCCACTTCCTTGACTGCTCCCCAAACTTTGTCACAGATATTGCGGAACCCCTCAAAATTATTGTAGGCATAGATGACCCCTGCCACCAACGCTCCGATGGCGGCGATGACAAGCCCGATGGGGTTTGCCGTGAGTACCAGGTTCAACACCTTTTGAACACCTGTCCATACGGCAGTGGCAGCAGAGGCTGCTTTTGTCGCCACATTCTGGAGGATGGTGCTGCCAGTCAATTTTACCACAACCTGGTTCAGTGTTGTCATTCCCGAATAGGCACTCTTCATCATCGTACCCATCAGGGCTATGGCATCGGCATTCTCCATTGCGAGGGCAGTGTACGGTGCCATAGAACCGAGCATCTCCGTAAAGCCTATCTTGATATTGTCCACCGATGCACGGAGCTCCTGCATACGCTGGGCAGTGGTTGCCGTTCTAACCGCTGCCTGTTCCTCGGCAACGGCGGTACCCGTAAGCTGGGCAGTCATCTCATCCACTGCTGAAGCGTTCTGGATAAGGAACTGCGCTGCAGCAATGTTTTCCATACCGAAGACCTTTGACAGATAGGTCGCATCGGAAAGTTTGGGCTTCAGTGCCTCCAGGGCTGTGCCCAACGAAGTTTCGCCCAAGTCAATTCCCAGCTCTGTGTTAAGCTTCAGGATTATATTGCGTAAAGCGGTACCCGCCTCACTTCCCTTGAGGTTTGCTTGTGAGAGGATTTCCAAAGCTCCTGCAGTGGATTCCACATCCAAGCCCATAGCGGAAGCGGCAGCACCCACCACCTTGAATGACTGCGTGAGGTCTTCAATCTCCGCAGCACCGTATTTTGATCCAGCAGCAAGAACATTGATAACGCGGTCCGCTGCTTCAGCCCCGAGACCGAACTGGTTGATTGTTCCCGCAAGAGCGTTTGCCGCTCCATCAAGGCTCATACCCGAGGCGTGCGCCAGCGTAATGGACTTCTCCTCGAGCTTATTCAAGCCGTCAATGCCGATTTTCGATATTTCAATTTGAGAGGCAAGCAAAGAATAGGCACGGGCTGCGGCATCAGCGCCCAAGCCCGACTCCTTACCGAAACGGCGGCTGTTGGCCTCAAGTCCCTCCAGTTCCTCACCCACGATACCCGTAATGGAGCTCAAATCTGCCATTGACTGTCCGAAACTCATTCCTGTTTCGGTTGCACTGGCGAACTGTGCCCCGAGCCGTTCCGCTACCTGCAGCATAGCGTTGAAGTTCGGCATCTCGAGCTTACCAAGGGCAGACTGGAACTGCTGCATCTTCGTCTGCGTCTTGTCAACATCGGTCTGAAGGTCATTGAACGCACCAGTGATCTTCTTCACCATTGCGGAGACCTTATCCTTCAACTCTACTATAAATGACACTGATTTCATATCGCTCTGTTTATTTGTTACGGCTAACGCAAACCGAATCTGCGTTTTGCCTTTTCATATCTGGCATTGACCTCCTCGCGTGTTTCCTCACGCCTTTCGGTCTTTACCTCCTGCTTCTCCCATGGGAACTCCATAATGTCCGTAGGGCGGAGTTTCTTCTTGCTGTAAGGCTGGAGGGAACACAGGCACGACATCCTCACACGCTCCCACTCGCCACGCTCAAGGCGTTCCCGTCCTCCGTTCCAGGCATCAAAGGTCGCCTTGAACTCAGAAGGGGTGCATCGTTCAAAGTCTTGCATACTCATTCCGATACACCCCAACGCTATTCCCATAAGTGCTTCTATGCCTCCTGACTCTACTTCATCGGAGTGTCCGCTGTTTTTTTTTGAGTCGCTTCCTGAACATCACCGAAGAACTCCGTAAAGTCTTCAGGCTCGAGCATATCGACAAACCTGTCAAATGCGATGTCGAATTCAACACCATCGGCATTGCAAGCACTCTTCACGCAACACCAGACGAACATCAACATCAGGTCAACATCTGCCTGGTTCACCTCGCGAATGTCCTTGCCACTCTCACGCTTGAAGCGCACCATCGCACCCATTGTCACACGGCAAGGGTACTCCTGTCCTTTAATCTTAATCTTCTTCATAAGCACATATTAAGTTTATGACTGTGCGGCTTCGCTCAAGCCGTTGCCTCCGTCAACTTTCTTAACCTCGCCCGAGTTCTCCAGCTGGACGCTATACTTTGAATCGTCGCCAGCCTGACCGTCAAGGTCCAAAGAAGTGATGATATACTTACCTGCATAACCACCTGTGGTCTTGCCCGTACGCTTGTCACCATCACGCAGAGAATATGCAGCTTCAACAGGCTCGCCTTTCAACATCAACTCCTTTAACTGGTCATAGGTCGGAGTCTCTGCATCGCCATCAGTAAGCACACAGCCATCCGCTGAAATGCTTTCGCTGAAGCTCTTTACATACTTCTCCTTCCATTTGCCAGAGGAAGCCTCTTTTGTAACACGTTCTCCCGTCTCTACCGATGTGCTGACCTTACAGCCAGTACTGAAACCGAGAGCCTTACCACCGACGCTCAAGATAAGGTCGGTGCCGTCCAATACGCTTTTTGCTACTTCGCTCATATCGTTTTGAATTTGAGTTTTACAATGATTGTTAGTAATATGCCGATGACTACACCGACAAGAAATGATATTAACGCCGTTTTGATAGGATTCGAACGCTGTTCTTTTTCCTCCTGAACAATGTTCTGCAGATCTTCGTATGCCTCCTTGTATGTGGCTGCTACGTTCTCATAGTATTCACATTGCCGCAATAGGCTGTCGCAGATGGCATACACAATTATTGTATCCCGCTTGTACTGCACTACGGCGTTAGCCTGTCCGCTCTTGGCCCGATATTCTGCCTTCTGGGGAAGTTTACGGAGGCTGTCTATCGGTATCTCCAGTGTCACTTGCGACTGTGGTACCGTCACCGTCTCGATCTTCCTTACTTCGTATCGTAGGCTGTCCACGGATTCCTGAACCGTGTTCAAGACAACCTGGGAGCTCGCCTTTCGTGAGGTCGCGCAGCCTGTAAAGAACAGGACAGTCATCAGAATGCTTGCAACTGTTAGCGTCGGCAATAGCCTTGCGGAGTCTTGCCATTTCGCGTTTGGTCGCACCGAACTCCTTTTTGGTTTCACGCAACTCTTCTCGTGTCTCATGCAATTCCTTCCTTAACGGTTCTACAATATTTTCTATCAAAATACGGGTGGCGTGTTCAGCGTTGTCAATACGCACTGACTCTGCTTCAGCTTTTGCTTTCTCGGCTTCGGCTTTCGCCTGTTCCGCTTTGGCATTCGCCTCACGAACGGTCGCCTTGAGTGTCAGTACTCCTATAAGGAGAGCCAACACACCACCGCCCAGTATGTAATTGAGTAATTCGCTGAACTCCATATCCACTCGTTTTATTGGTTAATCCCTATGGTCTTTAACCAAGCCTGTACATCAAAGCTGGGGCAACCCTTTGCTGCTACCTCCCCGTGTCCTATGATGCGGACTTTGGGGAATCGCCGATGGAAATCCTTTACATAGGTTTCCAAAGCCAGCTTCTGTTCTTTGGTGCGTGTATCCTTCGTAGTCTTGCCATCGGCTGCCACGCCGCCGACATACACGATGTGTCGGCTGATTGAGTTGTAACCTTTGGCTCCGTTGGTAATCTCCCAAGGATCAACATTCGCATCCTCATTGTTAGCGACAAGGCGTTCCACCTCGCCGTCAAGATGTATCAGGTCGGTATATCCCACCTGCGACCAGCCACGCCCACCCTTGCATACAGGGTTAGTGTGCCATGCTCGTATCTCATCAGACGATACTTCACGGCCTGGTGGCGTGGCGGTGCAGTGAAGGACTAAATACTTCAGCTTCGCCATTAAGCGGTAGCCTTGTAGCCGCTTCTCATCACGACACCTGCGTCGGCCTTCTTGAACATACAGATGAAGTAGTGACGGAAGTTGACCTTGTTACGCTGATACTCGGGGTCGTTCTCGGCAGCACTCCAGTACATCTTGGTTGAACCTGTAGCCTTGAACACTCGCTTGGTGTAGAATGCGAACGAACACTGGAACTCACCTGAAGATGCAGTGGCACCAACGGCTTTCTTCTCACCGCCTGTAGTGTAATACGGGTTGTTGCCGAAGGTATAGATGTCGAAACCATACATACGGGCAACCGTACCCTCACCACGATTGATGTTGTACTGCTCCTTGAAATTCTGGTCTGCCTCCAAGAGGTCGTTCACATGGTCAGGACAAAGTACCAGACGGCGGCTGTCAACAGGCACCTTCAGATTGTCGAGGGCTCGCTTCATTGCCACAAGGTCGGCTGGGGTAAGTTTCAATCGGCCCGTTGCTTCGTCCCTTGCTCCCGTAGTAGTCAGCACAGGAGTCTTGGCGGTATGTGAAGTCGCACACAATGCGTGAGCCGCCTTGGCAAACTTACTGTCGTTGATGGCGTTTGAATGACTCTCCTTCACACGGTTAATCTTGTCATAACTGATAGCATACAACTCATCATCTGTAACAGGTGTAACCTTTGTCTGGAACTTGTCAAGGCTGATTGTGATGTCCGCATCGTCCAGATTCTGGAGAGGGATAGGATATGTGGTATTGTTCACCAAAACATCAGGGTCAACACCCACATCAACCAAATGGATGACATCATTATCCACCAACGAAGAGTTGTCGGGGATACCATCCAACCAAGAACCCACAAGGAACTCGCGGAGGGCTTTCACCATTTCACCCGTCCAAATCTCCTTCAGCACACCAGCACGCATCACACCCGAAGGCATTGCTGTGCCTACTACTGCGGAAAGGGCATTCATACCAAGGGCACCCGCCACAGGGCTAATACCGACTACCGCACCGAACGCTGCTCCTGTAAATGCGTTGAACAGGACAGCCATAAGCATTGAAAACATTGCTTTCATTGTCTTTCTGTTTTTATTGGTTTGTACTCTATTAATCCTCAATCTCACAGTCCATACCGTACTCAGCCTTGTAGAGGCGCTTGTACTCTGCTGTATTCTTCTCGCGAAGCTCAAGGATCTTGTCTGCAGGAACCTCACTCAACTTAGAATAGGTCACAGGGGTGCCAGTAGGAGCACCGCCCTGATGGCCGATTGTCTGGCTCAACTTCACCTGGGGGGTCATAGCTGCAAGAATGTTCTGCAACTCATCAAGACCTACCTTTTTGCCGAGCTCGACAAACTGGTCCTTCTTGTCTGCAGCCAATCGCTTCTCGCCGATGGCCTTGTCTACCGCATTGGTAATACGCTCGAGGGTTAGCGTGTTGTTGTTCTTCTTGAGGTCTGCATTCTCCGCCTTGGCGGTCTTCAACTCCTCAATGGCTGCATTGATTGCAGCCTCGTCTGCCGTTTCCGGCAAGCCTAATGATAAGGCTAACTTTTTCTGATCCATTTGCTCTGGGTTTTGAAAGTTGTTGTTATTATTGAGTAAGGGCAAAGGACACTCTCCGTCCTTGCCAAGCGTGATACGCTTTCCGTCTTTCTGCAGTACGATGGCATCGTCATTGGCACCGATATCCACAAGCGAGACCTCAAAGAGTTTACTCTTGGTAATGGTCGGACTTGTCTGGCCTTGCACCAGGTGCTCCTTGTCATCGCTGAGTTCAAGGATGTCGATACCGACACTGACCATTCGAAGGCTTCCGAACTCATACTGCTTCTTGCATCGCTTCGAGAGCTCCGACGCACAGTCGAACATAAGTTCTCCCGTCACTTCATCATTCTCTACCTTCAGGTCCTTCACATACCCGATGACTTGTCCGCGCTCGTGCTGATACAGCAGTACAGGGTTTCGGCAGTACTGCTCGACATTCATTCCTGATGTCAGCACGCGCGTTCCGTAACTGTTCAGGCTGTCGTTGGTGATTCGTACTCGTTTGCTCATATCTCTTTTTTTAGATAATCGGAGGGGGAATCCGCCCGATTGCGATGCAATATTAGCCCGACTTTTTCACCCGACCAAAATAGCGTGAAACGGTTGCACACTTCTATGAAACCATTGCACACTATTTTGGCGAACACGCTGAAACTCCGCAACTTTGCACCAGTTGTTCAACATTTTAACCTTTCATATATGACAAAGGCAGACTTAGAAAAGAAGAAATCGTTGGCACGCTCTCTATACCTTGCAGGAATGGAACAGACGGAGATTTCAGACAAGGTAGGAGTATCGCGTGTCACTGTATCAAAGTGGTGTACAGCCGAGGGCTGGAAGGAGGCACGAGCTGCCAAGCAGGTTTCACGCCCCGAGTTGGTTAACAAGCTACTGCTCACCATCGACACACTCATCGAGCAAGTACACCAATCAGAAGACCCTACAATGATTGCAGGGCTCGGGGACAAACTCGCTAAACTATCATCAGTCATTGAGAAGCTCGACAAGAAGGCAAATGTCGTGGACGCAATCGAGGTGTTTATGGCATTCTCAAGATGGTTGGAATACCGTTCGCAGACCGACCCAGAGATTACTCCCGAACTGCTCAAGGCTATCAACAAGTACCAGGACAAATATCTCATCGAGTCGATGAGTTCAAATTCATTGAAGTAGTATGGCTGGATTAAGCGAACTGAAGAAGAGTTATGCCGAATGGCAGGAACACTGCAAACGCGTCCAGTCGCTCACTGACCTCTCCGCCCTGGTAAACGAATCCCCTGTACAGAAGGATAAACGCATCAAGCGGTTACAGAAGGACTATGCCGCGTTCTGCGAATACTACTTCCCGCACTTCCTGACCTTGCGAGACAAGACCACAGGCGAGGTGATCCGAACCGTACACAATGCCCCGTTCCACAATAGCGCTGCACTCAAGGTAAAGAACACCCCGAACCTGAAGGCTGTATTCAAGTGGCCACGAGGTCATGCCAAGTCCACACACTTTGACATATTCCTGCCCCTATGGCTGATGTTCCAGCCAAAGAGGCTTATCAATGTGATGGTGGTTGTGGGTAAGTCTGAGGAAAGTGCCATTGGTCTGTTGTCCGACATTCAGGCGGAGTTGGAATTCAACCAACGTATCATTGCGGACTTCGGAGAACAGAAGGCTGTCGGCAACTGGCAAGAAGGTCAGTTCGTGACACAGTCCGATGTAGCATTCTTCGCGCGTGGACGTGGCCAGTCCCCCCGTGGTTTGAGATACAAGGAAGCACGCCCCGACTACATTGTCATCGACGACTTGGATGATGATGAGCTTTGCCGTAACGAGAAGCGAGTAAAAGACCTTACCGATTGGGTGAAAGAAGCCCTGTTCGGTGCGCTTGACGTAGGTCGCGGTCGCTTCATTATGGTGGGTAACCTCATATCCAAGAACTCCGTATTGGCAAACATCGCAGACACCAAGGGTGTGTATGTGTCCGAGATTAAAGCTGTGGATAAGGACGGTGAGCCTGTATGGAAAGAGAAATGGACCAAACAAGAGGCAGAAGAAGCTGCAGCATTTATGGGATATCGCTCCTGGCAGAAGGAGATGATGCACAATCCCATCAAGGACGGAACAATCTTCCGCCACGACTGGATACGCTACAAGAAGGTGCTGCCACTCCACAAGTATGAGATGCTTGTATGCTATACCGACCCCTCATTCAAGTCCACAACCGCAAACGACTACAAGGCTTCGCGCCTATGGGGCAAGATTGGCAATGAACTCCACCTGATAGACTGCTATGTCCGGCAAGACACAGTGTCGGGAATGGTCCGTTGGTTATACAACCTCTACGAATCATTGCCCGAAAATGTGTCGGTACGCTTCTTTATGGAGGCCAACTTCATGCAGGATATCATTCTTGATGAGTTCACCACGGAGGGCAACCTGAGAGGATACCAGTTACCCATTCTCCCCGACAAGCGCAAGAAGCCGGAGAAAATACAACGTATCGAGGCGATATCACCTCTATGGGAGCGTGGATTCGTATTCTACAACGAGGCACTGAAGGACACTTCGGATATGCAGGTCGGCATAGAACAGACACTGTCACTCGAGCGAGGTAGTCGCGTTCATGACGATGCACCCGACGCTGATGAAGGTGCAATATGGTACCTGCAGCGCAACACAAGACAAGAGAGTTTCAAACCGATGTTCGGGGCTCGCCCGACATCTAAAAATATATGGTAATATGATTAAGTTTATCAAGAGAGTTATCTTCGCTTGGAAGTACAAGCGTGCAGTAAAGAAGGCTATCAAACTCGCCAACCTCACAGGATTGAGGTATTTCGTGGTGTATATGAACGGTTCTTTGAAGGTCGCACCCAAAAAGACATTCAAGCAGCTGATCGCACAGAAGCGATTCCGCAAAGGTACAACCATACAGGACATCGAGAGGTCAGCCCTATTCATCACAAAATAGGAAGGAGGCTCTATGTTCATCACAGAAGAAGACTACAAGGTTGTCATCGGGGACGCTGCACTCAAGGTCATCACCCAGACGGATGAAGCCAACCGCGCCAATGCAGAGGCAGAAGCCATCGAAGAGATGTCAGGATACCTGCGACCCAAATATGACTGCACGGCTGCATTCTCCACAGAAGGAGAACAGCGCAACCGCCAACTGGTAATGTACGCCTGTGACATTGCACTCTACCACATGGTATCGGCGATGCCGCAGAAAATGGGTTCAGAGATACGAAAGGAACGCTACGAGCGTGCCATCAAATGGCTGGAAGGGGTACAGGCTGGAAAGATTATCCCAGACCTGCCACTTGCCACAGACGAGGAGGGCAACACCTCGGGAGGCACGACACTGTTCAGCTCACAACCGCAACTTCATCACACCTGGTAACTATGGGATTCAAGGATTCAATTATGGGCTTCTCCCCAAAGCCTGACAACATCATACACACGCCCCATGGGGACTTTATCCTTGCAAAAGGTGACAAGAGGAACGTGCGTAAGGTCATCATCGACCTGCAGAAGACTACCGATGCACTGACCCGTCAGGATATGCAGGACTGGCGTCATGCCTGGCAGTTGGCCATCAATGTGGATAACCCCAACAGGCAACGACTTTATGACATCTACCGCGATGCGCTCGTGGATCTTCACCTGTCAGGCTGTATCGAGCAGCGAAAGGGATTCGTAATGTCACGCTCGTTCAAGTTGGTCGATGCCAAAGGAAAGGAGAACGAGGAAGCGAAACACTTCTTTGAGCAGTCCTGGTTCAAGCAGCTGCTCAAGTATGCGCTCGACTCCATCTATTGGGGGCACTCGCTCATTGAGCTGGGAGACATCACGACTGACGGGGACGGCTGTATCTGCTACAGCGGGGTAACCCTGTTGCCACGCAAGCACGTCATTCCTGAATATGGGCGCGTGGTACCACAGCTCGGTATGGACTGGACTTCTGGAACGGAGTACCGAGAACCGCCGTTCACGGACTGGCTCATCGAGGCTGGTCTGCCCGATGATTTGGGGCTGCTCCTCAAGGCTGCCACACAGACCATCGCCAAGAAGAATATGCTCGCCTTCTGGGATACCTTCGGAGAAATCTTCGGTATGCCTATGCGTATCGCCAGGACAACATCACGAGACCCGAAGGAGCACGCTCAGCTGATGAGTATGCTTGACGCTTCAGGAACAAAGCTCTCCATGGTGACGACCACCGAAACGGAGATTGAGTTCAAGGAGACCGCCAAAGGCGATGCCTACAATGTATATAACCAGCGTGTGGACCGCGCCAACTCGGAGCTCTCAAAGCTCATCATCGGTCAGACAATGACCATCGAGGACGGCAGCAGCCTCTCACAATCACAGACGCACCTCGAGGTGTTCGAGAACCTGGTGGAGAGTGACCGCGACATGCTGCGCGACATCGTAAACAACCAGCTCATACCTCGTATGGTGAAGCACGGTTTCCCCATCAAGGGACTTCGCTTCGAATGGGACGATGCGGTGGACTATACTCCCGAGCAGCAGGTGGCATACGAGACTATGATTGCGGACCGCTATGAGGTGGACCCGACATACTTTGCCGAGAAGTACAGTATGCCTGTAGGGGAACGCCGCCAGGCGACACCCGTCGCCCCTGCTCCTGATGACAACGATGATGAAGGCAACGACCCGACAGGGGGAGACGAAGACGGCAACAAGCCGAAAGGCAAGCAAAAGAACGCCCACCGTTTTTTCGACTAAGCCCCACTGACTATGTGGGGCTGCACCAAAGGTATGCAACACTGCTTGAGGGGCAACCGCTTGACTTTATCGCTGGGCGTAAGGAGGAAGAGGAGAAGATACGCACCCAACTGTCGGAGCTCTTTGACGGGATGATGCAAACGCTGTTCCGTCAGCAGGGGGCTCACCTCGACATAGAGGTTCTGGAGACTCCCAAAATGCAGGAGTTCATAGAAGCACACGCTTCGGTGCTGGACTCGTCTTTCGAGAAGGTGAAGATGTCCTACCTTATGCGCCGTAGGCTCACACGCTCAAACTATATCTTCTCGGGAATGAAGACCTTCCACGAGCTGAACGAGGCGTTCCCCTCCCTGCTCGACGAGGACGGCAGCCGAAAACCGTTCGAACGCTTTTTGAACGATGTTCGAAAGATAGACGAGAAGTACAACGGCAACTATCTGCGTGCGGAGTACAACTTCGTGGTCTCCTCTGCTGAAATGGCTGCCCGATGGGAGGGTTTTATGGAGGACGGGGACCGTTACCACCTCCAGTACAGAACTGCCAATGACGGCAAGGTACGCCCAGAACACGCCGCGATGCACGGGATAACTCTCCCGCCTTCAGACTCGTTCTGGGAGGAGTTCTACCCACCCAACGGCTGGAACTGCCGATGCACGGTCATACAGGTACGCAAGTCAAAGCACCCTGCAACTGACCACGAGGAGGCTATGGCACTCGGAGAACTCGCCACAGGCAGGGACTCCAAAGGCATCTTCCGTTTCAATCCTGGCAAAGAGGGAAAGAGCGTGCCCGACTACAACCCCTACACGATACGCAAGTGCAAGAGCTGCGACATCGCCAAGGGTAAACTGAATACCGCAAAGCCGTTCATTCCAGAGAATGAGATGTGTGCTGCGTGCAAGCTCATCAGGGCACAGTTGGAGGACAACATCGGAGCATCAAGGCGAATAGTCAGATACAACGAGGAGGAATGGGAAAGAACTTATATCTCCCCTAATGACAACGGGCTTGTCGCCACACAGTGGGAGCGCATCGCCGAATCGGAGGCAAGCAACTCCGAGCGTCAGAAGTTCGTCAAGGAGATGCGTATGTGCAAGGTGTTGGCCGATAACGGGCACGATGTGGAATATCTGCAGGGAGTAAACCGCCCAGTTGGTCAGACATACGACATCCGTATGGACGGCATAAAAGCCGACTTGAAGTGTATTACTGGCGGTGCCAGCAATATAGTCAAGTATGCAAAGAAGGCTCTAACCAAGCAAGGTGGGGAGGCTGTTATCTTTGAATTCCCAAGCCCAGAGAAGAAGTTCTTTGATGCGTTAGCGGAAGCGAGAAGAAAATATTCTGGACGTATGTTCTTCTACATCATAGAGGAAAATATACTGAAAGAAGTAAAATAAAAATGGGACATCCCTCGATGCCCCGTTGGCGGTACACGGTCACTGACCCTGTCCCTACACATTGCTGTGCACTGCAAAGATACAAACATTTTTTCAAATCCAAGCAATATGAACAAAATTATTTCATTTCTGAAAGAAAGTGACCGCTACAAACACCTTATCGGAGGCTTCATTGTAGGGTTGCTTGCTTTGACACCCTGGACTGCCATTTATGCGGCTGCAGTAGCTGCTTCTTGCCTTGAACTCAAGGACAAGCTCAAAGGCTGCTACTGGGAGTGGCTTGACTGGATCCTGACTGTTGTCGGCGGTGGAATTGCTGCCATTATTTGGTTGTTCCTGTAGCCGACATTCTCGGAGTTCGTGTTTATTCAGTACCTTTGTAGCCGAATTGGTGGAGTTCCCCATAAGCCGTGTGGTTTATCGTGGCAACAACAACGCGAACTCGAATGGCGGTGTGTCGTACGCGAATGCGAATAACGATGCTTCGAACTCGAACACGAATATCGGGTCGCGCCTGGCAAACAACCAAAGTATTTATATCGGCGTACAACACCGAGGATGTATCCTCACCGTCGTGCCGAGGGGAGCAAGCCACAGCAACAGCAGTCACAGACTGGAAAGCTGAAAAATTAAACGGACGGGTAGAGTTTGGTAGGTCCTGACGGATTCGAAGAACTTGGACCCAAGGAAGGAAGGCAACAGCCTCAAACTAACAGTATGCGAAGAGAAGGTTACATCATCAAGGAGATTGTGGACTACTCCAATATGGCGGAGTCGTTCAACCAGGTACTCCGTGGCAAAAAGCGGAAACGCTGCCGCCAGGGGCGTTATCTTCTTGCGCATCGGGAGGAGGTCATTCAGGAACTGACCAACCAGATTGCCGACGGCTCATTCAAAGTGAGCGGATATCGGGAGAGGGAGATTGTGGAGGGTGGCAAGCTCCGCCGTATTCAGGTTCTCTCTATGAAAGACCGTATCGCCGTTCACGCCATAATGGCAGTGGTCGACAGACACCTGAAGAAGCGGTTCATACGCACGACCTCCGCAAGTATCGAGGGACGGGGAATGCACGACCTGATGAAGTACATTCGCCGTGACTTACAGGAAGACCCCGAAGGAACACAGTACTGCTACAAGTTCGACATCTCAAAGTTCTATGAGAATGTGAAGCAGGACTTCGTTATGTACTGCGTCCGCAGGGTGTTCAAGGACAAGACGCTCATCAACCTGCTCGACGGGTTTGTCCGAATGATGCCTGACGGTATCAGTATCGGGCTCCGCTCATCACAGGGACTGGGCAACCTCTTATTGTCTGTCTATTTAGACCATTATCTGAAGGACAGGTACGGAGTCCGTCATTTCTACCGCTATTGTGATGACGGGGTCGTACTCGGTAACGCGAAATCGGAACTGTGGGAGATTCGTGATGCCGTCCACGAACAGCTGGAGCAAATCGACCTCAAGGTGAAAGCCAACGAGCGTGTGTTCCCAGTGGACGAGGGCATTGACTTCCTGGGATATGTCATCTATCCCGACCATGTGCGACTACGCAAGCGCATTAAGCAGAAGTTCGCCCGAAAGATGCACGAGGTAAAAAGTAGAAAAAGGCGGCGTGTTTTGATAGCAAGCTTCTACGGAATGGCAAAGCACGCCAACTGTATAATGTTGTTTAATAAATTAACAGGCAAAGAAATGAAATCATTTAAGGATTTGAATGTCGCTTACAAGCCCGAAGACGGCAAGAAGCGATTTGCGGGTGCGGTGGTAAGCATCCGCGAGTTGGTGAACCTGCCCATCGTAGTAAAAGACTTCGAGACTGGAGTGAAGACCAGTCAGGGCGAAGACCGCTGTGTCGTTGCCATCGAGGTGAACGGTGAGCAGAAGAAGTTCTTCACCAATTCGGAGGAGATGAAGAACATCCTCCAACAAGTGAGTGAAATGCCCGATGGCTTCCCCTTCGAAACCACCATCAAGTCGGAGACCTTCGGCAAAGGTAGAACAAAGTACGTCTTCACTTAGACACACGCAACATTTCAATGTATGAGAAGAATTGAAGGCTCTGCAGGGGTCAAACTGATAGAATGTACACACCCTGCAAAAAACAGATGGCATATCCGTTGGGATGTGCAGGAGAACGAGGACGGCTCGGCTACCTACATGGAGGAGGAGTTCAACCACCGACCTACTGAAGACGAGATAAAGAAGACCGTCGTTGACTGGATCAACGCCCAGACGGACGAGGCTATATTGTCAGGCTTCGAGTGGAACGGTATGCGTGTATGGTTGTCTGGAGAGAACCAGTTCAACTATAAGGCAGCGCACGACCTCGCACACCAAATGCCTGAAGCAGCCCTGCCTGTAAAGTTCAAGTTCGGCACGGACGATGAACCTTGCTATCACACATTCCAGACCGTGGAAGAACTGACGGACTTCTATGTGCAATCAATCAAGTATATTCAGGGGAAACTGGATATCGGTTGGGACAAAAAGGACGCTTTCAGTTTGGACTCATACCGAGTGTAGAACAACCCTTTGGGGGAGGGAATAAAAAAAGCCCCCAGCCTGTTAATCAGTCGTCTCACTTACTTATTAACACCACACCCGAAGAAGGCGGGACTGGGGGCTATATACCCTCATTCGCCTTTTTCGGGTGACTTTTTTGTGGTGTGCCGAAGCACATAAATAAGTGAGACGGTGCAAAGATAGTAAAATTTTTGCGTATGAAAGTAATTGAGATACTAAACTTGAACAAAGAGCTGCTAAAAAACTTTCAAAAGGCAGGCATAAGGATGGACGATGTGCAATATATCGACCTTTTTAACGAGTACCTGGCACTGGTCACTCGAGGGGAGAAAGTCTCCTATATCGTGGCGACTCTCGCCGACAAGTACGCCGTCAGCGAACGCAAGGTGTACGACCTGATTAAACGCTTCAAAAGCGACTGCAATCTGCTTGCAGTGTAATCTGCAGGGCTATGCCGTAAGCTTCGGAATTGCCGTACTACCTTTGCATACCATTTCAAATGTACGGCTATGAACAAGTATCATCAAATCCTGCACAAGGTGCTTGCATCGGGCAAGAACCAGACGAACAAGAAGGGGAACATCCGCTACTTGCTCAACGAACAACTGTCATTAACGCCAGCCGACCTGCTCGACATCTTCGAGGGGCACGGCATAGCACGCAAGAAGCTCCGCTCCGAACTCCAGCTGTTTATGCAAGGGGAGCGCAATGTGGAGAAGTACCGCGATGCTGGTATCAACTGGTGGGACTACTGCGGTTCCATCCTCGTAAACTCTTATCCAACCTACTTCGAGAAGCTGCCGCCTCTCATTGAGAAGATCAACCGTGAGAAGCGAAGCAGCAAGAACTATGTCCTGTTCCTCGGTGCTACTAACGCCGAAAGCAACCAGGCACCCTGCTTGAGCCTGGTACAGTTCCAGATCGACGAGGGCGAACTGGTGGTGTCAGCATACCAGCGCAGCTCCGATGCCAACCTCGGACTCCCTGCAGATATTTACCACCTCTACCTTATGGCACGACAGATAGACCTGCCTTTGAAATCAATCACGCTGTTCCTTGGTAATGTTCACATATACCAAAACAACATAGAGAAGACCGAGTCGCTGCTGGGAGGCAACGACAATGTAAAATTTGAATTAAACACATAAATGAGAAAAAACTATCTGTCAGCCCCACTGCCATTCGTGGGGCAAAAGCGTATGTTCGCACGCGAATTCATCAAGGTTCTTGAGCAATATCCCGAAGACACCGTTTTTGTGGATCTGTTCGGCGGTTCGGGCTTGTTGTCCCACATCGCCAAGTGCCAGAAGCCAAATGCCACCGTCGTATATAATGACTTCGACAACTACCGCCTTCGCCTGGAGAACATACCCCGAACCAATGTCCTACTCGCTGACCTGCGTGCCATCGTGGGCGATATGCCGAAACACAGCTGCATCAAAGGGGAGAAGCGAGACCTCATATTTGCCCGTCTGGAACAGGAAGAGCGAGAGTATGGTTATATAGACTTCATCACCGTATCCTCCGCTCTTATGTTCTCGATGAAGTACAAACTGAGCATTCCCGAAATGAAAAAGGAGGCCCTCTACAACAACATACGCAAGGCGGACTATCCTCCATCGGCGGACTACCTCGAGGGTATCACCATCGTCTCGGCTGACTACAAGGAGGTATTCAGGCAGTACAAGGACACCCCGAACGTGGTGTTCCTGGTTGACCCGCCATACTTGAGTACCGAGGTCGGGACATACAGCATGTATTGGAAACTGGCGGACTACCTCGATGTGCTTACCATCCTGGCAGGACATCAGTTCATTTACTTCACCTCAAACAAGTCCTCCATCGTAGAACTCTGCGACTGGCTCGGCAAGAACCCGACCGTGGGCAACCCGTTCAAGAACTGCCGCAAGGTGGAATTCAACGCCACAATGAACTACAATGCCCACTATACGGATATGATGTTCTACACCCAGAAGGAAGAGCAACATCGCATCGCCGCCTAAAGGCATTTTAACGCCGTTCTAACACAACAAAAAGAGCGTCCCAAGCAAATAGCCAAGGACGCTCTTTTCGTGTGGATATGGGCTAAATATGCCGCACACCGCGCAACCTGTAAACCTCTACGCTTTCCACAATCTCCTCGTGGTCGTGATTCGTGTAGGTTTCCGCCAGGTGGAGGGCGTGGAACTTCTCTCCAGCAAGCCCGTCCACTGCCTTCTGTATCTTCTCCGAATAGTCAAACACAGCCAACGCTGCATCCTGGTCTGAACTGCCGTCTGCAGCAGAACCTTTCCAGTCGGTCACGATGTGAAGCTTCACAAGTCCAGTGCCACGCTGGGTCTTGCCACCCGCAGTCTGCTCCCAGGTTATCGGGCAAATCTCGATAAATACTGCAGGGCGTTCCCAAGCCTCCTCCTGCTCGATGAACTCCACATTGCGGTTCCACAAGTCTATGTGTTTAATCTCTCCATCGCCTATGCTTCTCAACTTCTCGCACAAGGCTTTGTATAACTCTGTTCTCATACCTTGAAATCGTGATTGAAATACTCTGTCAAATTCTCCTCTATAATCTCACGCACCGACTGCTCAACTTCGGGGGAGTGCCCCAGGAACTGGCGGCGGGGGATCTTGATTGTGCTGCCGACCTTCATCAGAGCGAGGTGCATCCAAAACTCGGCTTCAGCACTCAACTGGATAGTACGCTTGTCATTCCTGCGCTCCCCGTTCTTCTTTCGTCCGAATGACCCTGTGGAGGAGTAATACTTCGCCCAGAAGAACCGCTTCATCTTGGCGGTAACTGTTATCTCTCCACCCTCATTGTGGATTTCCGCGTGCGGTTCGTCCGAATAGAAGGTGATGCTGCTGTCTGTGGACTTACTGCGTATGCTCTTACGGAGACCGCCCGTATCAATCAAAATGGAGCCGCCAGGACGAGTCGGGCTCTTGCGCCTCTGCCATGCTTCCGAGAAGAAGCCCTGCCGCTCAAAATTGCGGTCAAACTCATCTGACAACTCCACCCGAATATCTTTGAGGATATTGCGGAAAACCTGTTTCATGTCATTGTTCGCCATAGTCAAAATCTAAAAACATTTGCACATCCCCTGGCACCTCATTTTTAGGCTCACACGAGGCGTGAAGTATGTTGTAGAAGGTTCGTTCGGATATACCATAAACAGGATATACGAACCTGCGCCATATCTCGCGGTTAGGAAGCCCGCGTTTGGCATGCTCATCGTATATCCTATTTATATCTGTCACTCTCTTTTGATAACTTACTCCACGCCTCTTGGCCATAGGTTAGTTCTGATTATCGGTTTACACGTTTAGGGGCTGAAGGGTTGTATGGACGTATGTCATAAGTGATTTTTGCACTGACTGTCACACGCCCAGTTCCGCCGCATTGGTCACATACCCATTCCTCCCCTGTATGGGGATCTCGCTCAATGCCTGTGCCGCGACACTTGCGGCACAGGGCTACTTTCGGTTGTTTTTCTACTTCCTGGATCATACCGTCTCCTCCTTCTTGGGTTCAACGTAGAATGTCTCATCCTGAACTACGGTAATACCGCAACGTGCCATGTTATCAAACATATTCTCCGCATCACGGTCTGCAAGAAGTTTATCCTTGGTAATCTCCTCCGTTGTGCGGATATAACCAGGAAGGAATTCACGCACAAGTTGCAAGGCGCTTGCCCAGGTGAAGCCCTTCAAAGTCTTCAGCTTCGGAGTCCCTGTTCTGAAGCCAATGATGCCATGAACCATATCCAGACTCTTCTTCTTGCAAAACAACTCCGCCTTGTTTTCTGTGGCGTACACCTGGAGTGTGTCAAATGCCACCTCCCTAATGCCGTCCAGTTCTGCGAGTTTGTCCGCATACTTCTCTCGGATCTTTGCACACTGCAACTCAATCTCTGCCAAAATCTTTGAACTTTGAGCTTCCGCCTTTGCGTAATTTGCAAAAGCCTCATCTGCGGCTTCTCTTGAAACTCCGCTGATAATGGTCTTCTTTTCTCTCTTTGCCATTTTTCTGAAAATTTTGTGGTTATTAAATATGTTGTTAGTCCATCTTGTCAAGTACGGTCTTCATCGCCGATGCTATCTCCTCTTTCTCGTTGAATAAAGCATGGATGAGGGCAAGCAGCAACTGCAACCCTGTGTCTGTAATCACCTTTGCGAATAGAATCGGTGCCAAAAAGCACACCTTGGTAAAATTGGCGATGTATCCGCCTACTGCTTTCAAATTCTGTTTCATTGTCTTAAATTTTACTGGTTGTCATTTTCGTAATCCTGCATCTCGCAATAGTCATCGATTGACATTGCTTCGTATTGGGCGTATGCCCAGTCTGCGAGTTCGCTGAAAAACTGTGCAGCTTCGTCCCGTTCCATACCGAGGGACGCTTCGGTTGCCTGTTGCTTCAGGGCTTTCAGTTTATTGTCCATAATCTTAACATAAATGGGTGTTACCGCCTATCGGAATGAAGTAGGTAATTTCGCCCGTTGGTTGAACTTCCTTTTTCTGTTTCAGTCCCCCTTTGCGCTGGATGGCACGAAGCTTCTCCGAAAGCGCATCGAGTTCTTCAATGGTCAGGCGTCCGAAGACCTTGCCCGAAATTCGCTGGTCCTGGCAGAAGGCATTGATACGCGTCCAGTCGGTGGTATCAATTCCCAACTTCTGCATCAGCTTCAGACAAAGGCTGCGTTTCTTTTTCTGCTCATCTTTGCGACCTGTCAAACGCTCAATAGCCTCACAACAGGCTTCATACTCTGTCCTGGTCATCTCTCGGAGGCTGTCAGTTCTGTTCCAGGTCCACTGCCTCACGAGGTCACGCTTCATATCGTCCCTGTCACCGCTACATGGCAACAGATTGAACGATGCGTAAAAGCGTGCGAAATTGGTTACCTCCTGTGCCATAATTATTCTCCTTTCGATAATTGAAATCTTGTTGCCGTTACTTGCTTGTTGCACTCTGGGCAGCACTCGCCCCCGTGCTTCACTGGGTGCGGATTGTGCCCGTAGCCTGAATGTATCTCGCCACAGATGCAGCATACATATTCACGGCTCGACTTCTGCCCCTCGAACATCACCTTGATACCGCAGCTGCTTGCCACATCAAACTCCAACTTCGCACCCTTTGAGAGTTCCCAGCCGTTGAGCATATAGATGTAGTCACAGCCCACGAGCAAAGCAATGTCCGCCTTCATGTGCGCCATCCAATGGGCATCTGCAGGAACACCGTTCTCAAATGGGTTCACAGGCTCAAAGCCCTGTTCCTTCAATCGGAGAGCAGCTGCTTCAAATGTAGCCCGTCGCTCTTCCATTCCATAGTGGGCTATCGCACCACTGATGTAAATTTTCTTCTTCATCTCACTCTATTGTTAGTTGAACATTAAAATTGAATTCCTTACATAGTCGCCTTATCTGTATGACCTTCATCGGGTCCTTGTCGTAGGCGAAGTATATCTCTCTTGCCTTGGTGTTGCACCGAACGCCCTTCTTGCGTAGCCTATACAGGAGATTCGTCCGCCGTTTCAGTCTCGGGTCCATCGTTTAGCGTATTATAAACTTCAACTTCCTTCTCTTCCCAGATGCTGTAATAAGCACCCACCTGACCAGCATATCGTCCTTGGCAATAGGCTCGATAACCTTGCGTGCGAACTTTCACACCAGCCTTATACTTCAGCCTGATTGCTGGTTTGCCGAGGGGCTTACCTTTGTCCTCCTGGCTGATGAAGATGAATGTCTTCTTCGGGAAGCGTTCTATGAGTTCTGCGGTAAGTTTATATTCCCAACCAGCTTCATAAGCCTCTTGATAACTATCGACTATGATAAACTTGGCACTTTTGGGCTTTGCCAGTCGTTTGCCCAGTTCTTCTATATCACCATCAGTTATGATGCGGAATGAACCCTGAACCTCGTTCATCTTGAAACGCTCGAGACGCTTCTGCATAGACAATCCGACACCTTCCTCAAGAGAGACATACAGCACGGAGCCGATACCACAAAGCATCTTGGCAAGCTGCATCACGAAGGAACTCTTACCGCTGGCACTGGGTCCAGTGATGAACCAGGTATCACCCTGTTCAGGCTCTCCGAACACCTCTTTCCACTTGCCTGTAAACGGCAGCACCTTGTGGTTAATGCTCGCAACATCCTTGGGGCTGTATGCTCTCTTTGTCATCCTAATCGTTTTCTATTTACCAATTCTTCAATAAGAGCATCTGCCACCTCCACAGCATAACCACACATCTTTTGTATCGTTATGTTCTTATCATACTCATGGCATTGGCCCATTATTTCTGGCAGAACCTCTTTTGCTATTTCATAGCGTCTCTGCTCCCAGTTAATCGCATTTGCAGCCTTTAGTTCACGGTGGATACCTATGATTGATTCCATCGCTTGCATCTCAATCTTTGTCATCATACCTACGCCATTTTAAGTTTCTCAATCTCCGTATATACACGGCGGAGTCCACCGTTAGTCTTACGCACAAGGGTAGCGATATCGGTACCTGCAGGGGCATTCACCTTCGCCACGGCACAAGCCTGGTCCTTCAGGAACTTCTCACGCTCCTTGCCGTCATCGGGTGTCACCTTGCTGTATCTGTCACCGTAACGGCTCAACATCTCGGTGTAGCCCACCTTCTGGTGCTCTATCGAGCGTTCAATCTTCGCCTTCAGACCATCGGCACCCATCATATACCAGGCGCAACATCTCTCGGTAGCGTTCCACAAGGCTTTGAGCTCAAGGAACGCCTCATACTGAAGGTCGCCAGCTTCATCAAGAATGATAAGGGGAGTTTCGATAGAACGGAGATAGTACACAAGATCCTCGTAAACATCACTGTATCTGCCGTTGCTGTTCACGCCAAACTCATTGGCTATCTTACGCACCAGCTTCAGCTTTGTCTTCACCTGTGAGCAGTCCACATAGATTGCGTTGCGGTGGCCCTGCACATAGTAGCGTGCAGTGAATGTCTTGCCGATATTCGGGATATCGCAAAGGATAGCACTCAAGCCGCTCTGCTGGCAAGCCTCCAACTGTATAGTGATAAAGTCGAAGGTGGCAGTCTTGGCAGCTTTCCACTCCATACCGCCTCGGAGGTTTACACCCAAACGGCGGGCAATGGTTATCCAGTTGGCATCGCTCAACGCCTTATCGGTCTGACCGTTCTTGATGGCACTGTAAACCGAGGTAGAGATACCCAACGAAGCAGCGTGCTTCGCATCGCTCGGGTAGTTTGCACGGTTGGCTGCTATCGCCTCCAATATCCGTTTCTTGTTGTCTGCTGTAATCATTGTCTCAAACTTATTTTAATGTTATTCTAATGCTGTTCTAAAGGGATTCCAACGCACTTGGGACGTGGTAAGTAACCGCCTCTTCTGGTTCGCCCAGGGTCGGGAGTTCCAGAGCTTCAACCGCCACCTCGATAGGTTGCTCCACCTTTGCCACCCCTACAGGGACAATGGCATTGCGGTTCACATAGCCGTTGAAGTCCGCTATCTTCTTCTGCTGGGCAACGAATATCTCCCAGTCCTCATCCGTCTGTTCGGCATCGGCAGTGTTGAAAGTGCCGACATCCTCGAGCTTGTCAATCAGGCGGTCACTCTGGAAGATATACACATCGGTCACCTCACCCTCATCATTGGTCAGATAATAGGCATCCACCTTCCAGTTGTTGGGTTCCAGTTTTTCAATGACCTCGGTCTTGCTCAACCACCAGTCCTTATAAGCCACCTTGCAGTAGCTGTTACGGCGTATGGTTGTCGGTACCCGTTCACCGATGAAGCGTGCCCATACAGACTTATCCATTGGCTGGAGGGTCGGGTTCATATTCGCCTCAAGAACCTGCCAGCGTGTCATACCTGGATACTTCTTCTGGTTAGGGTGCAGGGAGTGGTTGAACTCCTGAATGTCGCGCATATCGTCAGCGATCAATTCATCCCAGGTGTAATACTGCTTATCCTCGTAGGTGTCGTTTGCCGCATCAAACACCTTCTTCGACTCGGTACGGTAGGCACGCCCTTTGGCATAGAAGCGACCAATACCGAGGTGGTTCTTGTGCTCAATGCTACGCTTCTTTGCTCCGTTCAAAGGCTCGGCATACTTCTCCTGCGAGTTCATAGGAGCACAGAAGCGGACGAACGGGAACAACACTCCAGCCTTGAGGAAGCTGTCACGCCATTGGCTCATAAGGTGGTTCTCAACCTCCACCTGTGCAGGACAACCCCAACCGTGGCGTTCTATCAATCGGAACATCGAGCGGAAGCAGTCTGTCACGAGGTCCACATTCTTGTAGCGGTTATATGCAAATCCCACCACGCACTGACTCGCCACATCGTAGGCATAGTATGCTTTCGGGCGGATCTTCGTGTCTGCCAGCTTACGGGGAAGGTCGCGGTCATCGAATGACACCTTCGAGAATGAGAACTCAGGAGCATGGCGGTGAACGTGTGGCATCTGCTCGTGCATAAAGGTTGTGTACGACATCTGACGTTTATCTATCACGACACGATTCTTCGGCATATTAAGGTAGTTCGCAATGGTGCTTTCGCTCAGGCTCAACGGTTCACCGTTTTTGTCAGTCCAGTCTTCGGGGTTGAGAACTTCCCCTGTGTCATAAGCCCACACCTCCAGTTCGCCGCATACGAAAGAGTTGTACATCTCCCAGACGCTGGTGTTGAACGGCTTGTTGGGGAGTACCGCAATCGAAAGGATAAGACGCTCGGTCTTGTGGTCAACCTTACGACGGCTCTGGTTGCCGAACTTGCCACTGATAAGGCAAGCATAACCCTCTGCCTGGTACTCGTTCACCTTCTTGCGGAAACGGAGCATACTTGTGGGCAGGGTGTGGTTGGTCTTCATTCTGTAACCTTCCACCGCCTGGGACATCATCGACCAGTCATATTTCAATCCCATTGTCTTGTGTATCGCCTTGGCGTTATTGTATAAGCGAATGCAAGCATTCAGCACACTGGCGTTGGCAACATACTCGGCTACATGGGCATCGGTGGCGTGGTCGTGTCCGCACTTGTTTCTCCAGTCAGCAAAATAGGCAACGGCTGCCTGGTCTATCTCATAGTTGGCATCCAGCCAAGCAAGCAACACCTCAAGAGACGGGTCGGGATACAAGGCTTTCACCTTATCCTTGTAGGTATCAGGAAGGCTGCTTACAGCAACAAGAGCGTAGCCACTTCTACCACCACGGCGTACAACATCAATGCGTCCGCGTGCAGCAAGCTGCTTATAGTTTGGTGTTGACATAATGCCACCATCTATAAGCTCGCGTGCCGAAATGCAAAGTGTATTACCGCAGTATTCCATAAACTCCTCCTTATCTCAAGGTCATCGCCCAGTTTTGAATGCTCTCAAGTTCATCACACATCACTTCGTCAAAGTGCTTTACCTTCACACCTTTGAAGAATACCGCACCGCCCTTTGTCGCCTCTGTCTTACCGATTTCCAGCATAGCACCATTTGGAAGGTACTGGTGCATATAGCCGTCATGGTCAAAAATAGTTTCCATTACAGGAACCTTTGTCATCAAAATACCATAATTCGCAAAGGCTGCTTTACGGATCTTGCAAGCAAGCTCACTATCACTCTCAAAGGTTAGGGCCTTCCATATCATTACGGAAGTGCAGTTGAATACCTTCATCAATTTCTGACGGGTCTCCTTAGTTACATGAATGTATCGTCCCATATCTCACTTATTTTACTTCGTTAATAATCGGTTTTAGACTGCAACCATAGCAAGTCACCAGTTTGTACTGCATCTCCTTCACAAACTTATCGGTTGCCTTGAAAGTTACCCCAACGCCTGGGGTGTGAGTAAACTCCTTGCCTCGGACTATCAGATAGAAGCAAACCTTGTTGAGGGTACTCCTGGTTACAAAGGTCTTTTCCATATCCCTTACTTTAGGTTGTTGGCGATATACACATTGTCCTCATTGTTGAAAGGCAAGCCCAGCTCCATTTTTCGGAGTACCACGTTACGCTGTCCAATCAATGACACAGCCTTAAAGTAGAACTCACCGCTGTCATAATCACAAGCCTTCGTGATAAGGTAGTCGGCAATGTTCTCAATAACGTCCTGCTTCTGTTTGCATTGGAGTTCGTAGTTTACGGCACGCACGTGAACATCTTTCAAGATTTCGCTTTCGCCATGCTTTTTGAACTCTTCGCAAAACTGATCTTTATCCATCGAGGTGTTCATATAAACCGCGTGGATGTAGTCAAACTGCTCAGGGGTAGGGGTGATTCCCGTTCTCTCTGTAAATTCCTTCTGTGTCATTGTCTCTCTTATTTATTGGTTCTAAAATTCGTTCAACTCGGCAAATTTTCGTATCTTTGGCCGCCGTTAATTGATTAACACGGTGCAAATATACAGAATATTCTGTAATCACAAAAATTATGAAGGAAAAAAATGCAGAAATTTCTGCAAGAATAGATGAAATCATCTGTATCTTGCACACAAACCCCAATAAATTTGCTAATGCATTGGGGTACAGTAGGGCACAGACTATATATGATATACTTGAGGGAAAGTCTGCGCCAAGTTATGATTTTTTCAAGAGGTTTACAATGTCAGGATATTCTGTATTTATAAACCTTAGATGGCTACTTTCAGGAGAAGGTAATCCTATAGTGGAAGAAAGATACTTGGAATCAGATCTGCCAATCATAAAGGGGGAAATGACTCCAGAGGAAGCAGCTCAAAAACTAAAAGAAATAAAGGCAAAGAAGCAACAGCCAATAGCCAATAACCAAGACCCAATCATCAATCGAATACTTGAGTCAATGGACAAAAAGGATGCTATTATAAAAGAGCAAGCAGAGGAGATAGGACAACTGCGTGAGCGGATAGCCCAACTTCAACGCGAAAAAGGAAAAAATGTTTCGGATGCCCAGACTTCGGACATTGCAAATGTCGGGTGACGCATCTTCGGATCATCTGGGGCGGTCGAAAGGACTCCTTGTAACGAAGCGTATGTACCCCGTACCCCCTAAATACCCCATATAGGGTAGGGTACCCCCCCCCTCTAATAACCATAAAACCCCGTAAGAACCGCATTCTAACGGGGTTTTTACATTGTTTGAACACAAAAACCTATATCGCAAATGGGCAGTTTCCCCCACCCTACCCCTTCAAAATGGCAAGTTCCCTCCCCTCTATCCCCCCCCTCCAAAACCCCGAATGTGTAACCCCTATTTTTGTAAAATGTAACCCCTAACTGTAACCCCAATAGTAACCCCAAAGCCAAAATCGGGCATTTTTCGCCCCTCTACCCCACCCCACTCCAGCCGCCATTCAAAGCACATTCGAACCCCATTCCAACAGAGCCAGCACAAAGCCCATAAAAGCCCCAAATATGCGCTCAAACCGCTCCACACAAGGGTTTTACCGTCTGCACACAAAAAAGGCCGCAGGTGCAAACCCACAGCCTCATAGATGTAAACCAAACGCAAACCTGCGCCTCCGTTTATGCCATCAAAATTAAACCGAAATTAAACCAATGTAAACGCTTCGTTTTGTGCCACTCCACATAGCAAACCAACCTAACCAACTGAAACACAAAGCAATTAACCCTCAAAAGGCTCTACCCTACATTATACACTTCGTTCTGTGCCCCGTA
>OGRF01000396.1_pt1 | contig 39180 bp, 36 predicted proteins | sample 1553381 | NCBI WGS metagenome assembly OGRF01 (sample SAMEA2580060, study PRJEB22360) | human gut metagenome | biome: human gut; feature: human-associated habitat; material: faeces | place: Denmark | collected 2008/2010
ACTGCGGCCCAGGAAGGATGCCAAATGGGCGCATTGCGCCACATAAAACAGATAATGGTTGTTGCTGCGCGTGTGTGCATGCCTGCCCTGCCTGCTGGTAGTCAGCCATGTGTAATACTGGTTCAGCCACGCGTCCACCTGCTTCCATTCCTCTGCCGTTAGGGCATTGGAGCATTTCAACGCCGTCAAAGCTTCCAGGAATTCGGGCATGCGGTAAAGGTCGATGATGCCTCCTCCGCCTCCTTCCGTCCGGTTTCCGGGGCGAATTTGGGCATATTTCAGATGGGGCTGCATGCGGGTTGCCGGAGCAATGAACCAGGCTTTCAGCCATTGCCCGGCCCGGGAGGCGGCCTGCGGATCCCTGTCGAGTTTATACTGCCGTCCCAGGCTGCAGACCGTGCTGATGAAAGCGGCCATCCTGCCGCTGTCGTCCATGCTGCGGAGCCGTTTGTTCTTTTTGCCGTCAATGGGTTTGTAAGGACCGTCCGGATTGGCGGGGTCCGGCCAGTAATAAAGGGCATAGCTGACATATTCATTGGCCTGCGTTTTTTCTCCGAACAGGCTTTTTTTCTCTCCAAGGGTGATGACGGGTGCGTTCAGAGGACTGCCATGCACCATGGAAAAGAGAAGCGCCGTGAAAGGGAAAAAGATGAACCAAAACCTCCAAAATGCCATTACCCTATTCAAGCAGGAACCTTTTGCCGGGACAACCGGGAAATGGAGCAATGCCCTGATTTCTTTGCAGAGCCGTTTCCGGCCGCTTTCCCGGTCATCCGGAGGCGCCGAGAAAGCCGGTATCTGGATGGTGTCAGCCCGTCCCCAAACGGCTAAGACCGGGGAACGAAGGGAAAAGATATTTCTTTCCTTCCTGTTTACAGGCGGAAAAAAAGAAATGAAAGAAAACGGAATCAGCTTTCTTCCTGTTCCAGTTTCGCTTTCCTGGCTAGGATTTTTTTCATGACGGCACGGCGATCTCCTTCCGGTATTTCCACGGGGTTGCCGCGATAGTCGCTGGTCATGGCGGCCAGGGCCCCTCCTACGTGGCGCATGTTGAAAATCGGCAGTTTCCAGGTGGAAGGCTTTTCCGGATCGGGTACGTAGGCAAAGTCGGAAGCGGGATGTGCCTCCCCGTCCACTTTTTTTGTTTTGGATTCATGGTTGCGGTCCATGAGTAATGGACAACCGCCTTTACCGGCCATGGTGGAAAAGCTCCGGGATAAGACACGGAAATCCGCCTGCCCAACTTAATCAATATGGGAAAGCAGTTTATTCCGGGCTGTTTTCTTTTTCCCGCAGAGCGTGCCAGCGCCGCCCGTTTTCCGCTTCCGCGTTTTACCCTTTACAAGAGGGCTGTGATAGATAAGCATGTCCTTATCAATTTATAATTATTCTTATTTATGGAAAATACATATCGTCATGCCCAGCTTCCGGAAGGGCGCGTTCCCGCCCTGCGCGTGGAACCAATGCCGGCGGATACCAATCAGAGCGGGGAAGTATTCGGCGGCTGGGTGATGAGCCAGGTGGACCTTGCGGGAGCCAATACCGCCATGCGCTATGCATTGAGCCGCTATATTGTGACGCGTGCGGTGAGCAGCCTGACGTTTGAAGCTCCTGTGCTGGTGGGCGATGTAGTGTCCTTTTATACGGATATTATCAAGGTGGGCCGCACCTCCGTCACCGTGAAGGTGGAGGTGTATGCGGAACGTCTGACGAAGCTTTGCAATAACATTGCCAAAATTACAGAGGCGGAGCTGGTTTATGTAGCCCTGGGGGAGGATAAGAAACCGATTACCCTGGAAGAGTCCCGCGCCCGGTTTGCGCAGTGCTGTTCTCTTGAGACGGGAGATTCCTCTTCCTGTTCCTGAACAGGGGCGGGAATTTTCTTCTTCAAGCTGCTTTTCTCCGTTTGCGGGTGATTCCCTTGTCTTTGTCCACCAGGGCGAAGATGAAGGAACTGGCCGCGGCAATGGCGCCGATGGTGGCGAAAGTGGCATGAAAGGCGGTTTCCACAGCCTTTCCGGAGGTAGCCGAATGGCCGCCGAAGCTGTCCAGCAGCAGGGAGGCCGCGGCAATACTGACAGCAATGGAGAGCTGCATGATCGTGGAAAGCAGGGAGTTTCCGCTGCTGGCGTCTGCATTGGGGAGGTCAATCAGCGTCAGGGTGTTCATGCAGGTGAACTGAATGGAGTTGGCCCCGCCCAGCAACGCGAGCATGCCCAGGAGAATAAGTTCATGGGTTCCGGGGCCTACAAAGCGGAAGGAGGCCAGCAGCGATCCTATGGTGAAGGTATTGACGACCATGATGTTCCGGTAACCAAATTTCCCGAGCAGACGCGGCGCAACCGTTTTTGCCAGCAGATTGCTCAGGGCCAGCGGAATCAGGGACATGCCGGACTGAAGAGCGGAATAACCAAGCACCACCTGGAAGAAAAGCGGCATCAGGTACGGCAGGCAGCTTCCGCCCAGGCGGCAGACGATGTTGCCGGCGATTCCGATGGCAAAGTTTCTGATGCGGAACAGGGCCGGGCTGAAGATGGGGGCTTTTGAACGGAACGCCAGCACCCAGTACAGAAGTTGAAGAATGCCTCCGGCAGACGTGAGGATGACCATGCGCGGCTTATCGGTTATGCCTCCTGCGGAAGAGAGGCCCATCGTAGCCAGGACGGCGGAGGAGGAGAAAAGGAAGAAACCCGGCCAGTCGAATTTCTGTTCCCGGACCGCTTTCAGGTCCGGCATCAGCTTCCAGGTGGCCCACAGGCCCGCCATGCCTACCGGGATGTTGATCAGGAATATCCAGTGCCAGGAAGCGTACTGTACGATGATACCGCCCAGCACCGGCCCCAGAAGGGGGCCCAGCAGCGCCGGAATCGTTACAATGTTCAGGACATTGACGAACATGGAGCGGGGATAGGAGCGCAGGATGACAAGGCGCCCGACGGGCATCAGGAAGGCGCCGCCTATTCCCTGGATGACGCGGCATACCGTCATCATGGTAACGGAGGCGGAAAGGGCGCACAGCAGGGAGCCCACGGAAAAAACGGAGATGGCCAGCAGGAAAGTACGGCGGGAACCCAGTTTGTCGGATATCCATCCGGAGGCCGGTATCAGGACGCAGACGGTGAGCATGTAGGCCGTTACCAGGGAGTGGAGCTGCAGCGGATGGCTGTTGAAGCTGCGGGCAATGGTGGGAATGGCCGTGTTCAGGATGGTGGCATCCAGCATCTGCATAAAGAATGCAGATGCCACAAGAAAGGGCAGGTAGCGCAGAGCTTTGGAGGATGTCGGCAGTTTTTCCATGAAAGACCGCCGACAGTATCCGGCCTGGCCCCGCCCGGGGCAAGGCAGATGTTTGTTCCGCTTTACGCCCCGGGTTCCGGAGGACGCCGCTTCAGCACGCGTTTGGAAAGCCATGCGCGCACGGGCTCGTCATAAAGCTTCAGGCACCCGTAGGCTACGGCAATGCAGAGGAATAAGACGCCTGCCGCTACGGGGAGCGCACGGGAAAGAGGGACTTCCGCATCGTGAACCCAGGCCAGGTAGAGATATACGATGGGATAGTGGGTGATATAAAGGGGATAGGAGATGTTTCCCAAAAACCGGCTGGCTCTGGAAGAGATGTCTCCAGGGATGTCACTGGCTCCGAGGAAGACTATCACGGGAAAGATGACAATGATGCAGAAGGCGTCATACAGGCCGTTCAGGCGGAAATGTTCCGCGCCTCCTACATGGGGCGCCGCCAGGGTTCCCGCCAGAAGCAGGCTGCACCACCAGAAACCATGCCTGATCCGTCCAGGTTTGCACAGGCGGAACAGGAGCAGACCGCCGAAGAAAGGGAACATGAGCCGTGTAAGCCCCACACGGCACTGTTCCGCATCCAGAGTCCAGCCGCCGATGTTGTTGCCCTGCGTGTAGCACTGGTGAATGAGGGCGCAGCCCGCCAGAAAGACCAGGACCGCCAGCCATCTGCTGGTAAATTTTCTGATGAGCATGGCATAAAGGATATTGGCGACGTATTCGAAGAAGAGGGACCAGGCCGGACCGTTCAGCGGGTGCATTTCCGACCATCCGCGCACATCCAGGGAAACGGGAACGGGTAGCAGCGTGAATCCCACGGTCATGACCAGCAGCATTTTCCATACGGGGGTTTGCGCAAGGTTCGGGAAGATTTCAGACCCCTGGAAGTAAAAGAGGATTCCCCCCAGCAGCATCCCCATGATCACCATGGGTTGAAGGCGCACCAGCCGCCGCTTGCAGAAGTTCCACAGGTTCATTTTTTCCCAGCGGTCGTCATAGGCGTATCCGATGACGAAGCCGGACAGCATGAAGAAGAAGTCCACGGACAGGTAGCCGTGGTTGATGATCTGGTCCGTATGGAACTGGAAGTCCCTGGCGCTGCCTTCAAACATGTGGAACAGGACCACCATGACGGCGGCCACCCCGCGGAGGCCGTCCAGAGCGGCGTAGTGCGGTTTGGGAGCCAGGACGGAGGCTGGGGCTGGAGTGCTCATAGTATATAATACGGCGGGCAGTGGCGGCGCTTGCATAAAAAAGCTGCCGCCTTTCCCCGAATTCCGCCTTCTGTCCGGCAGAAGGCGGATGAGAAAGTCCCGGATTTCCGTAGAGCGCCCGCCGGGCACGTTCAGCGTGACTGAAGCGAGACTCGGTTGATCAGAGGTTTGCTTTCCAGAAAGTCCCGGATGTTGTGCAGGGTGACTTCCGCAATATTGTGCAGGGCTTCTTTCGTGAAAAAGCCCTGGTGGGAAGTCAGGATGACGTTGTTGAAGGAAAGGAGACGGGCCAGAGTATCGTCATCAATAATCCTGTCGGATTTGTCTTCGTAGAAATATTCTCCCTCTTCTTCGTACACGTCCAGTCCGGCAGCTCCCACTTTTTTTGATTTCAGGCCGTCAATCAGCATTTCCGTGTTAATCAGCTTGCCGCGTCCCGTGTTGATGATCATCACTCCATCCTTCATTTTTCCAATGGAATCCGTATTAATCAGGTGTTCCGTTTCCGGAGTAAGGGGACAGTGCAGGGAGATGATATCGGACCGGGCGTACAGATCGTCCAGGGTGGTGTACGTAATGCCGGCTTCTTCCGCAAAGCGCTGGTCAGGGTGCAGGTCATAGGCCAGGATGTTCATCCCGAAGCCTTTGAGAATGCGGATGAGGATTCTGGCGATTTTTCCCGTTCCGATGATGCCGGCCGTTTTTCCATTCATGTCAAAGCCCATCAGGCCGTGAAGAGAAAAATTGCCGTCCCTGGTGCGCCAGTAGGCGCGGTGTATTTTGCGGTTCAGGGAAAGCATTAGGGCTACGGCATGTTCCGCCACCGCATAGGGAGAATATTGGGGCACCCGCACGACGGGCAGTTCCGCTTCTTCCGCAGCTTTCAGATCCACATTATTGAATCCGGCGCAACGCAGAGCCAGCAATTTGACGCCATTTCCCTTCAGGTTCCGTATTACTTCCCGGTTTGCCGTGTCATTGACGAAAATGCACGCTACGTCCGTACCGCGGGTCAGGGGCACGCTGTCCGGAGTGAGGTGCCCCTTGAAGTAACGGATGTCGTAATGGAATTCGCGTTCATTGACAGAATTGAAGGAATCCCGGTCGTAGGGCTTGGCGTCAAAGAACGCAATGCGGCAGGAATGGGCGGTCATAGGAAAGGATAGTGGGGTTATTCCGCAGGCGTTTTTTTCTTTGCGCTTCCCTGGCCGGCGACGGCCGCCATGCGTTTGCGGATTTCTTCCGGATCCCCAAGAAAGTAGTCTTTTTCCAGGTTCAGGGAGTCGTCAAATTCAAATACATAGGGGGTGGCGGTAGGAAGATTAAGGGAAAGCAGCTGTTCGTCAGGAATGTTTTTCAAATACTTGATCATGCCCCGCAATGTGTTGCCGTGGGCTACGATCAGGATATTGTCCAGCGTCCGTAGAGAAGGGAGAACTGTTTCTTCCCAGTAGGGCATCATGCGGGCAATAGTTTCTTTCAGTGATTCCGTTCGCGGAAGTTCGCTGTCCGGCACTCCCCTGTAGCGGGGATCCCATTTGGGGTTGGCGGGATCGTCCTCCGCCAGGGGAGGAGGCGCCACGTCATAACTGCGCCTCCAGATCAGTACCTGTTCGTCTCCGTATTTTTGAGCCGTTTCACTTTTATTCAGACCCTGGAGCATGCCGTAGTGCTTTTCATTCAACCTCCAGCTTTTGGAGACGGGCAGCCAGTCCTGGTCCAAACGGTCCAGCACGCAGTTGAGCGTTTTCACGGCCCTCTTGAGATAAGAGGTGTAGGCATGGTCAAAGGCCATTCCCCTGTCTTTCAGAAGGTCGCCCGCGTGGTTGGCTTCCTGTATTCCCAATTCCGTCAGATCCACGTCCGTCCATCCGGTGAATCTGTTTTCGCGGTTCCACGTGCTTTCTCCATGGCGAAGAAGAACAATTGTTTTCATATTGATCAATTTAGACAGGCGTCCTCCGGTTTTCATACAAAGGGATGAAGATATATGACATGATTACATTCCACGGAACGGAAGGCCTCCGTTCCGTCCGGCCCCGTCAGATTTCTGGCGGAGGGGAAGGGTATTCCGAAGATTCGGAGAAGAGAGAAAAAAATTGTTATTGGCAACCGTCTTCAAATGAATTAACTGTTCAACATGATGAAGCAATATGGTTTCAGTTGGTCTGCCGCACTGATGGCCGTCGGAGTGGGAGCATTGGCATGGGCTGGCCCTGAGGCTGTCCAGAATGTACAGAAACCCGCTCTTTCCGGAGGACTCCCCGTTGTGTTCGGGTTCGGCGGGGAAGGGAACCAGGAGTTCATGCTGAACGGGAAACCCTTCCAGATCCGCGGCGCGGAGATGCATCCCCAGCGCATTCCCCGGGAATACTGGAGGCACCGCATCAGGACCGCCAAGGCTATGGGGCTGAATACTATTGCATTTTACGTGTTCTGGAATGACCATGAGCAGCCGGACGGCAGCTTTGACTTTAAGACGGGCAATCGGGATCTGGAAGGGTTCCTCAAGTTATGCCAGGAGGAAGGCATGTGGGTTTTATTCCGCCCCGGCCCCTATGCATGCGGGGAATGGGATCTGGGTGGGCTGCCTCATTATTTGCTGAAGGATCCCAAGGCCAAGTTGAGAACTACGGAAGACGCCAAATTCATGAAGGCGCAGACGCGTTATCTGGAGGCCGTGGCTCGTGTGGCGGAGCCTTTTTTAGCCAAAAACGGGGGCCCCATTCTGATGACCCAGCTTGAAAACGAATACGGGAGCTACCAGCGTAAAGACCGCAAGTATATGGAATGGCTGAAGGCGTTCTGGAGCAGGAAGGGTTTTGGCCCCTTTTACACCTCCGACGGCGCGGGAGAACATTTTCTGAAAGGCGTGGTGCTTCCAGGCGTGGCCGTAGGGCTGGATCCGGGGCTGAACGACGGCCATTGGGCAGTGGCTAATAAATGCAATCCGGGAGTTCCCGTTTTTTCCTCGGAAACGTATCCGGGCTGGCTGCGGCACTGGGGGGAGGGGAATTGGGCTCCCACCCCTGGAGTGGTCAACCACGTCCGCTGGTTTATGGACAAGGGGCGTTCCTTCAGCTTGTTCGTTTTCCACGGAGGCACCAATTTCGGATTCTCGGCCGGAGCCAACAACGGAGGGCCGGGAAAATACCAGCCGGACCTGACGAGTTATGATTACGGTTCTCCCGTGGATGAGCAGGGGCGGATGAATGAATATTATGCCCAGATGAGGGAAATCATTTTGAAAAAGTTGCCTCCCGAAGCCGCTGTGCCGGAACCTCCCGCGGACATTCCGGCCATGGAAATTCCGGAGTTCACGCCCGCAGTGCATGCCGGCCTTTGGGAGAACCTGCCCAAGCCTTTCCGGTCCAAGTTCCCGCAGCCTCCCTATTTTGAACAATGGAACCAGAACCAGGGTATTGCCGTTTACAGCACGGCCGTTCCGTCAGGACCGCCTGAAACGCTGGAATTTACCAATGTCAATGACTATGCCCAGGTGTATCTGGATGGAGAGCTGGTCGGCACGCTGGATCGGCGGCTGGGGCAGAAGAGCGTGAAACTGCCGGAGCGCAGGAAGCCGGGGACGCTGGAAGTTCTGGTAGAGGCCATGGGGCATATTAATTTTCATATCAGCATGGAGAGTGACCGCAAGGGGATTTACGGTCCTGTGAAACTGGGAACGCGGGAGTTAAAGAACTGGACGGTGAGGGCGCTTCCCCTGAAAGCTGATTCCATTGTGCGGGCTCCCAAAGGAAAGGGGCCTTCCCAGAAACGGGAAGGGGCGCATTTCCGGGCCGTTGTAAATATTGAAGAGCCTCAGGACACGTTTCTGGATATGTCCCGCTATGTCAAGGGGTATGTATGGGTGAACGGAATCAACGTGGGGCGCTATTGGAATGTGGGACCTCAGTTAAGGCTGTATGTTCCGGCCCCATTCCTGAAAAAAGGGGAGAATGTGATTGATATTCTGGACCTGCACGAAAAGGAGCCCAAGCCTGTCCGCGGCATGAAGGAACGCAACAAGGAACCCGGAAAGATAAATACCAAAAACCTGGACAACCAGTGGTAATGCTGGTGCGTTTTCCGCTTGCGGTTCCGGATTTTCCATGAATTTGAACTATGGGAAAGACCGCAAGCGGGGAGTAGATTTCCTGGCGCCGCAGTTTCCCGGGAATTCCGGTTTGAACATTTCTCCAGCCAATGCCGCAGGGCGGAGTGGCGGAGCCGGGCTTGCCCGAAACGTTCATCCAACAGTTCGCCAAACGCTTTTTCCGTTGTTGCCGAGCTGTCCGGAAGAGAGCGCTCCTGACTGGCCCGGCAACGGTTCCTGGCGTTTTTATCTCCATGGGAACGACGGTTCCCATGACGGTTTTTCGCAGGCATGAGGAAGAGCCGCCGATGGAACGGCGAGTCTCACAGCGTTCCGGCTTATGGTTTTTTCAGGATTTTGACGGATAGCCGACACTCTGGGCGTACAGGACTTTTTTGAGGACGGGGAGCTTCAGACACTGCTGGATATAATTGGCGTTAATCATGGCGCGGAACACGGTGCCTAGCCCTTCGGAAGCACAGAAAAGGTAAACGTTTTCTCCAATAAACCCCGCATCCGTGCAGGCCGTGACCAGCTTTCTCCTGGCATCAAAGTCTCCCGGCTGTTTGGACTGGTCTACTACATAGACCAGGTTTAACGGCGCGGTAGCCGCGAATTCCTGTGTTCCCGTAGCGGCCCGCATGTCGCCCTGAACCACTTTCTCCAGCCGGTGGGTTTCCGGCCTGTAAAGATAGGTGCCCTGCGGCAGGACGACATAGATTTCTATTTCATTGGAATTCCGGGAAGACGGCGCCGTGCGATAGTCGGGATCGTCTCGGTTGACGCCTTGCGCCGCCCAGAGCAGGGAGGACAGGACTTCCACAGGGATAGGTTTGTCTGCAAAGGACCTGGTGGAATGCCGTTCATGAAGAACCTGCATGAGGGGCTTTCCTCCCTTTTTATCTGGCGGAGGCAGCACGATGTCGTTACAGAGGGCCGTTCCGGAGAAGAGGCTTCCCGAAATAACGGCCAGAAACGGACTGAGATGAGAGAAAGTGTTCATAGGCAACGGGAAAAACATATGTCAGCCAGGAATAATCAGCAAGATACTTGTGTTTTTCTCATGTTTTTGGAAACATGAAGAGGCCTGATACTATAAAATGGCTATGAAAATACAAGGAAAAATACTCTGGTTTGATTCTTAACGGGTTCCGGGAAAACGAACCTTCAGCAAAAGACCATTGTTTCAAGTTGACCTCGGAAAGGTATTGCGCTTTTATGTCACACGGAACAGGGATAAAACCGTCTCATCCCCCACCCCAATTTGCTTCAACGCGTTCAAGCTGCATCCCCATGAATCCTGTCAATCCTCTGCGTCCCGGTTTTCCCAAGCATAAAAAATCCTCTTCCGGCGGAATTATTATGACTATTGTCCTGGTGCTGGCTCTTGCCGCCGGAGGGGTAGCTTACCACCGGGTTTCCGTTCAACGTAAGGCTGCCGCCGCTGAGCTGGCGGCCAGAAAGGAGGCGGAAGCGAAAGCGGCGCGTGCGCGGAAAGTCGCGGAACTGGAGGCGGCGCGCAGGAAGGCGGAGGAACGGATGCGCGCGGAGGCGGAGGAAAAAGCCCGTCTTGAGGCGGAACGCCTGGCTGCTGAGGAAGCCGCCGGAAAACGGCAGAACAAGGAACCGGAAGTGGCGGAGCCTTCCCCTGAGGAACCGAAGGAAGAACCCGTGGTCCAGGAGGAAGATCCGCGGCTGGAGATTTTCAAGAAGCCTGTTCTTCTGGTCAGCCTGAAGGCCAATAACGCCGCCAACAGAAAGTTGTTTACGGATGCTTTCAATCTGGCTCTGGAAACGGGCCGCTATGACTTGTATGCCGATTTCCTGCGCTCCAATTTGGAACGGGATGCCGTGAAGGTCATCAAATTCGGCAAATTTGACGCGTCCATGTACGATCAGAGCCCGTACCTCATGCGCGCCAATGAGCTGTACCAGCTCATCAGCAAAGTGGGAGCGGAAACCATCCAGGAACAAATCAAGGAGAGTTCCCCCAGGTATTTCTATCCATGGCTTTTTTCAGATCCTTCCGATCCCCTCAGACTTTTCCTGCGCACGATGGCGCGGGAGCAGACACCCGGGGAGGAGTGGGGAGGGATTTTGAGGAAGTGGGCGGAATTCTGGATGAAAACCTCCGCCATGCCCCGGAGCAGGTATTCCTCCCTGGCGCTGGCCTGCGCCATGCTGAATCCCCGCATCGCTTCCAGCCCGTCCAAGCTGAGGGCGTCTTCTTCCACCAATATTTCCACCACGCCTTTGACGCTGGAACAGGTATTCGAGTACTTCATGGAGATGGATGAAGCCCGTGAGCTTCTCACGGACATTTCCAAATTAAGCCCTTCCGAGCTGTTGTTTGTGGTGGATGTGCGTCTGCCGAGGTCGGAGATGGATTGGGCGCGCAAAAAGGTGCGCCTTACCCGGAAAGGATGGGGCGGAGCCTATTCCATGATCCGTTACCGGATGGACCGCGCCGCACTGGGCAAGGACCCTTACACTAATTATACCTTCCAGGAGATTCTGGATGAAGGCGGCATTTGCATGGACCAGGCCTATTTTGCGGTGAATACCGCCAAATGCAACGGCATTCCCTCCGCCTATGTTACCGGGGACGGCAACCGCGGGCCGCATGCCTGGGTCAATCTGCTGACGACGGATGAAACCTGGCAGTCCTACGGCGGGTACGGATATAATACGGGGCATTTTTCCCATCCGCACAACTGCAAGTCAAAGCATGAATCCACCCTTCTCCAGGGTATGGACAAGAGGGTGAATGGCGCCCGGCTGGATACTTCCCTGGATTATCTTTCCCTGGCGGACCTGTTTGAGGAGATGCAGAAGCCGGATTGCGCCCGGGTAATGCTGGAAGCCGCCACTCAGGCCATTCCCGGCAGCCCCCTGGGCTGGGAACGCCTGATTGCTCTGATGGGCCGCCCGGAGAGCGGCACGAAGCTGGAAGAATGGGATGAACTGGTGGCCATGATTAAGCGCAAGTTCCGTTCCCGTCCGGATTACCTGGCCATGGCCGCCCGCGTGGAAGATGAGTATATTTTCCCCATGAGGGACGCTTCCACCAATAAGCGCCATGTTGCCCGCGATCTGAAGAAACTGGAAAAGGAGACGGACGAGGGGCGCAGCGACCTGACTTCCGCCGCCATCAAGCGGCAGGCGGATCTCCTGATGGAAAACGGGGACAAGGCCGGGGTGGCTGCCCTGTACCGGAAGTCCATGAAGGATTATGCGCGCCGCGCGGAAGTATTTGAAGCGCTGATGGGGCAATATTACGAGTACGTTTCCCAGGATCAGGAGGCCGTGCTTCAGCTGGCCAAGGAGGCGGAATCTTCCTACAACCGGTATATCCGGACTAAATCGGGCGATTATTTCAAGGTAAAGAAGGAAGCCGCCATCCAGCGGAGGATAGCCGGGTATTATGAAAAGGGAGGTAATGGGAAAAAAGCCGACTCCCTGCGCAAGGATGCGGAGAAGCGGGAGAAGAACAGCAAGAAGGGCATCCGGGAAGAAAATTAGTGCGGAGGTGCCTGCGGCCTTTCATTTTCGGGTGGGTTCGGCCGTGTTCGTTTCCGGTTGCGGCATACCCGCGGAATGAACGTTTTTAGACTGGAATGCTGTCTTATCTTCAATTAATACATGACTTATATGGCAAGAGAACCTTACGCGAACTTCTGGCCCAAAGTGGCGGATACCGCTTTTGTGGCGGAAAGCGCTGATTTGATTGGAGATGTTACCATTGGGGAACATGCCAGCGTCTGGTACCATACCACGCTGCGCGCAGATATCAATAAGATCGTCATTGGTGATTACTCCAATATCCAGGACAACAGCTGCATCCACCTGGCAGACGATTTCGGCTGCTATGTAGGCAAGTACGTAACCGTGGGGCACGGCGTGATTCTGCACGCCTGCACGGTGGAGGATAATTGCCTGATAGGCATGGGGTCCATTATTCTGGATGGAGCGGTCATCGGCCAGGGGTCTGTGGTGGGAGCGGGCGCGCTCATTACCAAAGGTACCGTCATTCCCCCCAATTCCCTAGTGCTGGGTTCTCCTGCCAAGGTGGTGAAGGACCTGGGGCCGGAATCCGCGGATAATAACCACAAATGGGCGGAAAAATACGTCAAGGTGGCTGCCCGCTATACGGAACGGGTTATTAATCCCGGTTTTTAACATGTGATTTCCGCCCGCCATGCCGGATGAAAATTTGATTGCTCTGGAACCTTACGCCCTGCTTTACACCCGGGCCGGGGCGGGTGTGTGCCTGCGTGATCCGCTGACCGGCAAGGTGGGCGTCATTTTCATGGAGCTGACAGACGGCATGGCCCTGGAACGCTGCCTGAACGGGGAACGCCCGGTACGGCCGGACACGTCTTCCCTGCTGGCTCACTTTTTATCCGCCATGGAATGCCGGGTGAGGCTGGTGCTTATCAACGGCCGCAAGGATGAAGTCTTTTATGCCCGCGTGACCATAGAGGCCGCCAATGAGGTGATGGACAAGCTGGTGGAGCTGGACGCCCGCCCTTCAGACGCCTTGATGATGGCAGTCCGGTTTGGAACCGCAATCAAGATTGTTCCCTCCGTATGGGAGAGCATGGAGAACATTCTGCCCCAGCTGGAGCAACTGGATGCGGATTCCCCGGACAGCCGCGCTCCGGTATATGTGGGAGATTCGTGAACATTGCCTTTTCCAGCCTTGTGTTCCTGCATCAGCTTTCCTTCCGGCGGCATGGCTGTTGCATATGGGGTTTCTGCTTCTGGGAGGACCTACTTTTTATAAAAAAAACTTGCTAAGGCACGGGAATCCCTATACATTCGCCGCACATCACTTCAAGTGGGTAGATTCCCGAGCGGTCAAAGGGGGCAGACTGTAAATCTGTTAGCATTTGCTTTCGAAGGTTCGAATCCTTCTCTACCCACCACTTTTCATTTTATGGTGCGTTCTTTCAGAGAGCGCGTTTTTTATTGTTTCCTCATCCCCATGATACCGGAGAAGGAAAGAGGAAGCGGGGTTCTCCGAGCAGGATGCATAAAGTGTTTTTTCTGCCGGATGCCGGCGGAGAGACGGTTTTGTGAATGACTTGTTCAGCCTATCGACAAGACATGCCGGTCATGTTAGATATCCTCCCTTGCCGTTTTTTCACTCCTGCCGTTTATTGCTATGTTGACCACGCTTCTCATTCTGGGAGTATCCGCCGTTTTATTTGTCCAGGGGAGGATTCGTTCTGATCTTGTCGCGCTGTGTTCCCTGCTCTGCCTGATTGTGTTCGGGATTTTGAGCCCGGAACAGGCGCTTTCCGGCTTTTCCAATTCCATTGTGGTGATGATGGTGGGGCTTTTCGTGGTGGGAGGCGCCATTTTCCGGACGGGCCTGGCCAAGATGATGGGCGGCAGAATCATGAAACTGGCCGGCAGGAGCGAGTTGCGCCTGCTGGTGCTGACCATGCTTGTTACAGCCGGCATAGGCGCATTTGTCAGCAATACGGGGACGGTAGCGCTGATGCTGCCTATTCTGGTGAGCCTGGCTGCGGACGGAGGCATCCAGACGAGCCGTCTGCTCATGCCCATGGCATTTGCCAGCAGTATGGGCGGCATGCTGACGCTGATCGGCACGCCCCCCAACCTTGTCGTCAACAACCAGCTTCAGGAGGCCGGAATGGAGGGGCTGGGCTTTTTTGCGTTCACCCCCATCGGCCTTGTCTGCATCGTGACGGGCATCCTGGTGCTGATCCCCCTCAGCAGGAGGGTTCTGGGACGCCATGACGACAGGGCGGAACACGAGGCCAAGGGGAAATCCCTCAGCCAGTTGATAGACGAGTACCAGATTATTAATAATCTTTACCGCCTCCGGGTGCTGGAGGATTCCCCTCTGACGGAACATCCTCTGCATGATCTTCAGATACCGGACCTTTACCGCGTGAATATTGTGGAGGTGCGCCGCAGGCATTCCGGCCGGCATTCCTTCCTGCAGACGGTCAGCCAGACCATGGCGGGTTCAGATACGAGGGTGGCCCGGGGCGACGTCATTTATGTCATGGGGGAGTTTGAGGACGTGGCCCGTTTTGCCCGGGAATATGGGGCGGAGATGATTAACCGGAAGACGTCGGAAGATACGGATTCCCTGTTGAAAAGCAAATTGAAGTTTGACGAGATAGGCATTGCGGAAATGCTGCTCATGCGGAACTCGGACCTTATCAACATGCCCGTGAAGTCTTCGGGGCTGCGCGCCAAGTACGGGGTCAATATTCTGGCCATCCAGCGGGACAACCATTACATTTTCCATAATTTGAAGGATGTGAAGCTCCAGTACGGAGATACGCTGCTGATTCAGGGAACCTGGACGGATATTGCGCGCCTGAGCGAGAAAACTTTTGAATGGGTTGTCGTGGGCCAGCCCCTGGCGGAGGCCTCCAAGGTGACTCTGACGCATAAGGCCCCCCTGGCCGCAGGCATTATGCTGCTGATGATTGCGGCCATGGTGTTCAACTGGGTGCCTGCTGTGGCGGCGGTATTGATTGCCGCCGTCCTGATGGTGTTGTGCGGCTGTCTGCGCAATGTGGAGGAGGCGTACCGGACGATCAACTGGGAGAGCATCGTGCTGATTGCCGCCATGCTGCCGATGTCCGTAGCGCTGGAGAAGACGGGAGCCTCAGAGGCCATTTCCCACGGGCTGGTGGCCGGACTGGGGGGATTCGGGCCGTTTGCCCTGATGGCGGGCGTCTATTTCACGGCGTCCCTGCTGACCATGTTTATCAGCAATACGGCTACGGCGGTGCTCCTGGCGCCTATCGCCCTGCAATCCGCGGCGAGTATGGGCATCAGCCCCTATCCGCTGCTGCTGGCGGTTTCCGTAGGCACCAGCATGTGTTTTGCTTCTCCCTTTTCCACGCCGCCCAATGCCCTGGTTATGCCGGCAGGGAAATATACGTTCATGGATTACGTGAAAGTGGGCGTTCCCCTGCAGGTGATCATGGGGCTGGTCATGGTAGTGGTGATTCCGCTATTTTTCCCGTTCGGGAAGGCTTAACCGGGGGGAGTTCACGCGGCAGAAAAGGGGCATGGCCGGGGAATTTGCATGTATTGCTAAAAAAAGAGAGACAACCGGGACGCGCGGGAGTAGAAAAGGATTATTCAAGAACCCCGTTTAATCATGAAGTATTTGCTTATTGTTCTGGCCGTTGCTTTCGCCATACCTTCCATGGCGGAGGAAGACGCTCCCAAGAGAATGACTTCTGCGGAAAAGAAAGCCGCCCTCCTTGAAAAATATGATGTTAACAAGGACGGCAAGCTGGATTCCGAAGAGAAGGCCAAGATGAAGGAAGACCTGAAGAAGCAGCGGGAGGAGGAACGGGCCAAGAGGCACGCTTCCCGCAAAGCAGATTAAGGTTTTTCCGTTTTATTAATTGCCTGTTTTCCGTCCGGTTTGAATCGATTTCAGACCGGACGGGGCTGTCGGGACGGTATTTGCCGCCCTGGTTGCGGTGTGGCGGAGGAATGGCGGATACGGTTGCGGTTTCCCTGTCGTTCAAAGGGTTCCAGGTCCTGTATTCCCTGAGAAGAGGGTTGACGGAGCCGTTCATGCTTTAATGGGCAGGAGGCTGGGTACCGGGGAAAGCGTTCCTTTTGAATCTTTCCGTCACATGGAGGCTTTCCGTTCCTCCAGCCGCGCGGCCATCGACAGAAGATCGGACGCCCATTTTCTTTACTGGCAGGGGAGGGCCGGCCCCCCCCCCCCGCTGCCGCGCGCCCGGAATCCAGGTTATGCTCCGGTTCCGCGCCTGCCGCGCGACCTGATTTTATAGGCCAGCGTGTCCGTCAATTCCCGAAGGGCATGGAGCGGATTTTTCCGCAGAACGTGGCGTCCTTTCAGCATGGCTCCGGGGCGTATGGTTCCCGTTTCCCTGTGGTTGTGAATGACTGCCGCTGTTTGAGCGAACATGTTGTATTTTTCCAGCACCAGGCGCCTTGCCTCACGGATGGCGGGGAGCCGTTTTTCATATTCTCCGTCCTCCATGGCCTTGCGGATGATTTCAAGGGCTTTTTGCGGGTTGTCCAGCGGGATGGGGATGAAGCTTTCCTGCGGGAAGCATTCCGTTGCCAACGGATCCCCGGCGTAAAAGGGAAGGGTCATGGCAACAAAGGCATCAGACAGTTTTTCCGTCCAATGGTGGGGTTCCAGATGGTTTTCCACGCATAGATGATATTTGTAGTCATCCATGGCGACGGTTTTATTTTCTATTTCCCGGATGCCGTGTCCGAACCAGTCCAGTTCCGGCAGACGGTCCGCCAGGTAACGCGTAAGATCATAGCGCTTTTTATGCATGGTATGCGTATGCTGCTTGGCGGAGCAGATGGTGGAGAGCATTTTTGTCTTCGGGAATTCCTTCTGGTCCAGAATTTCCTGCATGGGCTTGATGTACAGCCATTCAAGACATCCGCGGCCCAAGGTGTGCCCGGGGTGCGGAAGGTCCCGGATGGAGTGGGTGGTGAGAACGGTGCCGAATTGGCTGGTGTATGCCCTGCTGTAGATTTTGATGGAGGGGGGCTCCACCGTAATCAGGATAGTCTGGTCCGGAGGACAGAGAAGGGGTTCCGTTTCATTCCTGATGGTGCCCACGGGAATTCTGGGAAATTCGTCGTATACCAGAACCCAGTCATAATCCGTCATGGCGGCGTCCGTGCAGAACAGGCAGTCGCCCCACAACAGGGATTCCGTTTGATCCGGAGAGGCCTTCATGGATTTTCTGATGACCTTGATGCGTGTGGGGCGGGAGGAATCCGTCATGGGAGTACAGGCGTTGAAGAGGGGGGCGCGGTATGGCCTCCATATTCCGGGCTTTTATTCGGGACCATCGCGAAGGCTTTGCTGCCTGGCGCCAGTGTAGGGGGCCTGCATGCCTTGTCAATGTCAAAGGATTGGATGTTTTCCCGTGCGGAGCTTCCGTCAGTTGGCCGCTGTTCTTTCCATTCCCGGGAAAAGCTGGTCGATGATGTCGCCGACCATTTTTCTGGACCCGTAGGGGGAAAGGTGATTGTCGTCGCAGTACATTAATTGGCCGCCGTCTTCCGCCAGCCACCGCCCATTTTTATGGAAGGTGCCGTGGAGGGGAATGAAGCGGCACAGGCCTGTGGATTCCATGTGCTCCAACAGGGCGAATACCGGACGCTGCCGCGTGTTGAAGTCCCCGCCCAGCAGGCGGTCTGTCCGGTTGGCGTTCAGCAGGGCATTGCGCCGCATGAGCTTGCGCGGGCCGAAAGTCCATTCGGGAACGGGACCCAGCAGCACGATTTGCTTGCCGGCTTTCCGAAGACGCGCACAGGTGTGGCGCAGGCCGTCTGCAACCAGTTGTTTCAGGCGCGTATCCCGGTGGTTGTTCACCAGTTCAATCCAGCGGTTGTGGATGAATACGGTCTTTACCTGGGGGGTATTTTCCAGCCAGTCCAGAATTAGTTCCATATTGTGTTCCCAATGGGGGTACATCAGGCGCAGGAGCGTCAGGGAAGAGGAGTCTCCGGAGCCGGAGATGCCGCTCAGCGGACACAGGCGCGCGCGGTAGAACAGGCCCGATCGCTGAAGAAGCCGCGCGGCCTCGTCAAATCCGGGGGAACTGGCCATGGCATGGCTGTCTCCCATAAGCAGGAAGGAAGGGGCCTGCCCGTTTTTTCCCAGCAGGACAAAAGGGTAATCCGTCACATCCCCCAGCTCCGGATGATGGTGCTGAATGGCGTTGCCCTTTTCCACCACCGCCCGGCTGGGAGGCGTGATGCCGAAGGAGGGCGGGAAGGCCGGCCCTTTCCAGTATTCAGGGAATTCCATGCTGTTGGCCGCTACATGCCAGTAATCCCGCGCGCCGTCCGTCCATTTGAGCCATTCACCGGCAAATCCCAGCATGAGGCACCCTGCTGCCGTGGCCAGAAACGCTTTTCCGGGAGTTTGCCATGAGACGGTCGTTCTGAAGGGGGGTTCCACGAATTTCCAGGAAAGGAAACCCAGAAGAAGGGAGAGAAGGAACATGCCCGCATAATCCCAGGGAGAGCATTCATCGAAACAGACGTATGTCCAGTACACGATAACTGGCCAATGCCACAAATAGAGGGAGTAGGAGATTTTGCCGATGCCCGTGCTGAGCGGGTGCCTGAGGATACGCCCGGACCAGCCATGGTTTCCGTAACGGATAAGCAGGGCCGCCCCCGCGATGGAAGGGATGGCCGTGTATCCGGGAAAAGGAGTGGAAGAGGTATAACAGGCAAAGGGGAGCAGGATTCCGGCCCATCCCGCCGTCCGCAGCCATCCGGTTCCCCGGTTCTGTTCCGCGGCGGGAGCCAGAGCCAGAAGGCAGCCGGCCAGAAGTTCCCAGGCGCGGCAGTAAAGCAGATAGAAGGCCTTGTTATGTTCCAGATGCCCCATGTGGAAGGCGGCGGCGAAGAAGGAGAGGCCCAGCGCCCCCCATAGAACGGGTTTGACGGCTTTTTCCCTGAATTTCCAGAGCAGCCACAGGGTAAGCGGAATCATCAGGTAAAATTGTTCTTCCACGCTCAGGGACCACAGGTTCAGCAAAGGGTTTTCTTCCGCCGCCGGGCTGAAGTAATCCCCTGTGGTTCTGCTGAAGTAAGTGTTGGTGATGAAAAGGGCGCTGGATCTCACCGTCCGGCCCAGAGTCCGCAGGTCATCGCAGTCCAGAACGACGCAGCCGAAAGCCAGCACGGCCGCAATCAGGCAGAAGTAGGCGGGCATGATGCGCCTGATTCTCCGGAGGTAAAAGGAGGTCAGGGAGAACGTTCCCTCCTTCAGGCTACGGATGAGGCCTCCGCCAATCAGATATCCGGAGATGACAAAGAAGATGTCCACGCCTGCATAGCCTCCAGGGCAGATCCCTTCCTGCAAATGGTACAGGACGACGGCCAGCACGGCAAAAGTACGCAGGCCGTCAATGTGCGGGAAATAGGTTCCGTGGATGGCGTCTCCGGCTTGGTGGGGAGAAGGTGAACAAAAGGGTTCAGAAAAGCATTTGCTCATGAAGCGGAAGGAAGTGGATGGGGACGGGGGAAGGCGGGCAGAGGAAATCCGGCATGGGGTTGAATTGCCCGGAAACGTTGGTTAGCGGCGCAGGCGGTTTTTCAGCCGCCGCCATGCCAGCTGCATCCTGTGGCCGCGTTTTAAAAAGCGATGGTAGTAGGATACCCATGTTCCGTCACCTTTGCGGCGCGCTTCTTCCGGAGATTGGTCGAATATTTTGTAAAGCTTGGCCGTTTCCCTTTCCGTCTCTTCCAGAAAGCGGGCTTCCTGTTCCGGGGTTTTCCAGGGGCGCGATATGATTTCACACCACAGGTTGTCGTCTTCGTCCACTTTTTTCACATAGGCCGCGGCGTCGTCCAGGGTTGGGAAGTCGTGGCAGTTGATGAATGAGGCGGAATTGAATTCCCGGCTGATGTCCGGATTTCCCCAGTAAATGGGAATGGTGCCCGCAAGCATGCTGGTGACGATTTTTTCACTGGTGTAGCCGGGGTACCATGCATTTTCGAAGGCAATGGAGAATTTATACGGCTTTTTCATTCTGATGGAGGATGCGTACCAGTCTTCCGCCCGGTGGCCGTCGCCCGGGGTGTTGTTAAGATGGGGCCCCAGAGAATTGACGAACCGGAAAGCGGAGAGTTTGTAGAACATGGCATCCCTGTTGGGATGGGATTTGCGGTTGGCGTAAATGAAGTTGCAGAAACCCGTTTTGGAGGCCAGGAGAGCATGGGCATCCAGGCCTTCCTTACCGCCGTGCACTTCTTCCAAATGGTGGCGAAGGTAGGGAAGTTTGACAGTACGGTCGCTTCCGGGCACCGTATCGAGCCCGATGTAATAGTCAAACAGCATGAAATCCGGTGCAATGGCTTCATGACAGCCGTACATGACGGTGATATGGCCGGGGGCCCGTTCCAGAAAATCGTAAAAAGCCTCCCGGGTGACGTAAAACCAGGGGGTGGCGACCAGGTAATCAAAATCGGAATCGTCTTCCACCACATGATACCGGCTTTTCAGAAGCTGAAGCATTCCTTCCCTGCCGAAATCCGGAGTGGACTGTAAAAAGGAGATTTTAAGCGTTTTCATGGGGGGAGAAGGGTTGAAACGGTGCAGAGTGTATGAGGCGTCTTTTTCTTGTCAATGACAAAGGAAGATGCGTCCTGATGTACTGGAACAGGCAGTCCGGCGGTTGAACGCCGGCCGTTTTCACTCTTCGTAACGGTATTCCCGGAGCGTTTCCTCATACAGGGCGGCGTGCCGTGCGGCAATGACGGGGTAGGAGAATGTTTGTTCCGCGTGCCGACGGCCTTCCTCCGCCAGGGTTTGCAGGAGTTTTCCGTCCTGGATGAGCCGTTCGCAGTGGGCGGCCATTTGGTTCAGGTCCCCCTGCGGAGCGACCAGCCCCGTCCTTCCGTCCAGAACCGCTTCCGGAACTCCTCCCGTCCGGAAGGTAACGGAAGGGGTTTTGCAGGCCATGGATTCCAGCGCTACGTTGGAAAGGACATCCTGAAGCGTGGGGTTCAGGAAAATGTCCGCCGCGCTGTAAAGCCCGGCCAGCTTGTTCATGTCCGTAATGAATCCGGCGTTTGTGCTGGGGAAGGGGTAGTCCACGCTTTTTTCCTGGTTGCCGAAGAGCAGGAGATGAAGGTTCCGGTGCCCGCGCCGGTATAGTTCCTCCAGCACCAGGGGGATGAAATGGCCGCCTTTGACCGGATTGAACAGGCCGGTTGCGCCGCAGGCGATGACGAACGCTCCGGGCGGGATGCCCAGGCCGGCCCGGATGGCATTCCGGTCTTCCGCCGGACGGAAAAGGTCCGTGTCCACAGGATTGTAAATCTGTACGATTTTTCTTCCAGGGAACATGCAGCTTCTTTCCACTTCCCTTTTTAACCAGAGGGAGGGAGTTACGAGGGTAAGGGACGGGATGCGGCCGAAGGCGCGGCGTTTGCGGGAAAACAGCCACGCTGGAATGTTGCGGAAGAGGCGGGGAGCGCCAAGCTGGGGGCAGTTGCCGCGGCATTCGTCCTGGAACAGGCCGCAGTCCATGGTGCAGTGGCATCCCGCAGTGCAGGCAAACATGTCGTGCAGGGTATAGACCAATGGACGGCGGATATGGCGCAGCTGCGAGAAATCCACGGTTCTGCCGCCTATCCAGTGCAGATGCACTACATCGGCTTTTTCCATTTGGGCCGTGTCAAATCCCATGCCCAGCACATTCAGGGAGAAAGGCAGGTCTTTTCTTCTTTCCGGCAGCAGAATGTCAAATCCATGGGCCAGATGGCGGCGCAAGGCGTCCGTAGCCCTTCTGGCGGGTGTCCTGTGGATTTCCAGGCCGTCAATTTCTTTGCGCCTCCGGAGCAGCAGGGTGGATTTCAGGCCGGGAATATGCCGGTTCAGAGCGTCGCTCAACCGGTAAGGGGCGGAGCTGGCCGAGACGCTATGGGAGACTTGAAATATTGTTCGGCATTGAGGAGAAGCCACATAGGAAAGTATGAGGATTAGGAATCCGCCGTCAAGCCTACAAATCTGAAAGAAAAACGTTTTGGGGAAATCCAGGCTGCCAGTATTCCATGAACTGCGGCAGGCTGTTCCCAGCATGATGGCCTTTTTATTTTCATTCCGGTATGAATGGGGGAAAGCCGGATTCCGGTGACGGCATAACTGTGAGTAGGGGTGGGAGAATGTCGGCGGAGGATAGTGCGGGTGCGGAGTTTTGGAATGGAGGGATGTTTTCTTTCATGAAGGCAAAACATTCCTGATCAAATGAAAAGAGCTTGTCCAAATAACCGTCATTACATTCCGGAAACGACAGCCGAAGGGTAAAGGAATTTTCGGGATGAAGCTGTGGAATAGGACGGGAAAACAGTTCATGGTGCGTCAGATTGCCCCGTTTGGAAGCGTCGTGCAGCCCGGTTGTTCCGAATGGGGAAGCTTTACCGGATTCCTAATCCGTTTCTTTTGGAGAAAGAAGGAGCTGCCTGCATTTTTCCAGCCATCCCTTTTTCCCGGCCCGTGGGATTCCCATGTCCCGTCTGTCCTGGAATGGAAACAAGGAGAGCTGTTCCCAGTTTTCCGCATAGGTTTCCGATCCGTCGAGGGTGGTGATGCCCCTCAGTTTGCATAGGATGGAAAAGATGCTCTGGTCATACCGGTTTTCCACAAAACCCGGCAGGTTGGGGGAGGCGGAAGGAGTGTTGTCCGCAAGATGCAGATGGTCGTAAAAGACATGGAGCCAATCCCGGATCAGGCTTTCCGTGAGCGGGTTTTTTTTCAGGAAAACATGGCCGCCCGCAATTTGCTGGGTATGCGTGATATGCCCGTCTTCTTGGGAAACGCCGAAGTGGCGGAAGATATCTCCTTTGGTCCATTTGTATTCCGGCTGTCCGTTGGTGAAAACCAGCATGCCGCAGCTGTCGCGGTCCAGCATATTTACGTATTCCCGGAAGCGATCCGTTCCGTTGGCGTTGATATGGCAACCTGCATCCAGATAAAGGAGGCGGTCGCCTTCCTCCATTTCTTGGAGGACATGGTGGATGGCCCAGGGTTTCCAGGACCAGTATCCGAATCCCCGGCAGGACGGCGTCAGGTACCGGCCCATGCGGCTGGTGAATTCTGCGGAAAGGTCGTGTTCCGTGAAGAGCGTGATCTCATCAAAAAAATCCAGCGCTTCCGCCTGCCTGCCCCGCCGCTCCAGGGCGGCCGACATGCGGGAGTCTGCAAATGAGAGAAAACGGTTCATTGATCCGGAATGGGAGGATAAGGCAATTTACAGGGAAGGCGGCGATGTGTCAAACGGCTCTTCCAGAGAAGCGTTTTCTTTTTGAAACCCATTGGGGCAGACTTGGGAAAAATGTTCCGCAAGCATTTTTTTGCAGGAGTAATAACGTCCTTTTTGTCCGGGAAGCAGGGAGCAGGCTGCCAGCAGAATGCGCCCCCAGCCGTTGGGGACCGGTTCTGCCGAGTTCAACAGGTCCGCCAGTTGCCTGTCCCGTCCCGATAGAGCGGAGAGGAAACGTTTTCCTTCCGCCTTCTGATAGAACAGGCTCCACCAGTCCAGCGCGGAACGTTGCTGGACAGCGGTCATCTGATGGAAAAGGGGATGCTTGGAAACAAAAAAAGGCCTGATTTTCCGGACGCCGTAAGCGAACAGGCCTTCATTCTGCCATCCTTGTTTCTGCCAGTAGTCCACAATGTACAGCAACCGCTGGAATTCCTGCACGCATTTGGAGTAGGTGGGAACGTTGCAGCGGCGGGAGAGGGAGCCGTTGCGCATAAGGCGGTAGTAATACAGGCAGTCGGGAATGAACAGGAGACGGGAGGCATGGGGAACGGCCATCAGCCGGAAGGTTTCATCCTCCGCGCCGGATTTCAGATGTACGTTGAAGCGGAGGCGGTGGGCGTCCAGCATGCTTTTCCGGAACAGTTTGCTCCACACGCAGATATCCATTTTCCCCCAGATGGAATCCCGGAAGAAGCTGGCCGGAGAGGCGTTCTCTTCAAAATGCCGGGAGGGTGATCTTCTTTTGGCTTCGATAAGCCGGTCTGACGAGTCTTCAAAAACATGGTTGCCGCATTCCACGATGTCTGCGTCATATTCCAGAGCCGCCGAAAAAAGGCGGGAATACATTTCCGGATCCATGTAGTCGTCCGGATCCGCAAAACCGACATAAAGGCCGCGGGCGGCATCCAGCCCTGCATTCCTTGCTGCGGAGACGCCCGCGTTCCGCTGGTTCAGAAGGATGATTCTGCTGTCCTTTTCTTTCCAGCGCAGCAGATGTGTCCAGGTCTCATCCGTGGAGCCGTCATTGATGCAGATAATTTCTATGTTCCGGAGAGTCTGGCGTACCAGGCTCTCCAGGCAGCTGTCCACGTAAGCGGCTACATTGTAGCAGGGAACAATGATGGAAACATCGGGGATCATAGGGGTGGGAATGTGTGTAACGGATTTACAATCCGTGGTCAATGATAATTTTTGCAAGACAGGTCTTACCGAAATTTTTTAACGTTGCCAGTATGAAAAGAGGATTTGAGGGGCGCACCCTCCGCAGGCTGCGCGGGGATTGCGGCCCAATGGTTTTCCGCATGGAACAGTCAGGGTTTGGAGTGTCCGGATTGTAAATTCGTTGAAAATTGGGAGCCGGGGAACGCCTTAAATGGCAGTTGCCTAGGGACGGGTGGATGTGGTACAAAAGGCCGTACAACTTTTTTATTGATTCTTTTCTTATGATTATTGTCACGGGTGGGGCCGGGTTTATCGGCTCAAACATTGTCGCCGCTCTGGAAAAAGCCGGTAAAAAGGATCTTGTGGTGGTGGACGAGCTGGGCTCTTCCGACAAGTGGAGGAACATTGCCAAGAGAGAGCTGTGCGCCGTGGTTTCTCCGGAAGGCATGCTTGATTATATGAAGGCGCATGCGGATGAGGTGGAGGCGGTTATTCACATGGGGGCCATTTCCGCCACCACGGAGACGGACGCCGATTTGATTATCCGGACGAATTTCACGCTGAGCTGGCATTTGTGGGAGTTTTGTTCCCTGTACGGCAAACGGTTTATTTACGCCTCCTCCGCGGCCACGTACGGGGACGGTTCCATGGGGTTTGACGATGACGCCTCCCTGGAGCACGTCAACGCGCTGCGCCCCCTGAACGCATACGGCTGGAGCAAGGCCCTGTTTGACCGCAAGGTGGCCCGGGAAGTGAAAGAAGGGCGTCCGGTTCCCCCCCAATACGCCGGGCTTAAATTTTTCAACGTGTACGGCCCTAATGAATACCATAAGGGCGGGCAGAAAAGCGTGGTGGCCCATATATTCCCCCAAGTGAAGGCCAATGAAACGGTGAAGCTGTTCAAATCTTACCATCCCGACTACCGTGACGGATGGCAGCTCCGGGATTTCGTGTGGGTGGGCGACTGCGTGGATGTGGTGCTTTGGCTGCTGGAGCATCCGGAGGTGAGCGGCCTGTTCAACGTAGGTTCCGGGAAGGCACGCTCTTTCCACGATCTGGCGAAGGCGGCATTCCATGCGCTGGGCCTCCAGGAAAAGATTGCCTACCGGGAGATGCCTGAAGAGCTCAGGGGGAAATATCAGTATTATACGCAGGCGGACCTTTCCAGGCTGCGGGCTGCCGGTTACGCAGCGCCCATGACTTCCCTGGAGGATGGCGTGCGCCGGTACGTGCAGGAGTATCTGGACAGGGAAGACAGTTACGTTTAACCCGCATTCCTTTTTTCTCCCATGCCCGCACAGCGCATTCTGATCATCAAGCATGGAGCCCTTGGCGATGTGGTGCTCGCCATGGGGACGATGAAGCGGCTCCGCGAACTTCATCCGGAGGCGCATATCACCCTGATGACCATGGGAATGTTTGTTCCCATGGCGGAGCAGCTCGGAGTGTTTGACGATTTTATTGTGGATAATCGCCTGCCTTACTGGAAGCTGGGCGCCACCTGGAGGGCCGTCCGTTCCATTGTGAGAGGGAATTTTGACGTGGTGTACGATCTTCAGGAATCTTCCCGCACCAGGAAACGCTATTATCCCGCCGTGCGCTTCCTGCTGAACCATGACATGGACTGGGTGGCCTGCAATTCCGGAGAACGGCGCAAATTGCTGAAAAAGAAATCCTTCCGGTGGGGGAAGGTGGAACGGGAGCCGTTCCGTTTGGAACGCGTCCTGACGGATCTTTCTTTCATGCACGGGGAGGGGCTGCATTTTGACGAGCTTCCGGAACGCTATGTGATGATGATTCCGGGCTGTTCCCCCAACCATCCCTACAAGCGCTGGCCCGTGGAGAATTTCTGCGCCCTGGCGAAACGCCTGGCGGCGCGGGGCGTGTCCTCCGTTGTCATCGGCACCCGGGTGGAGGCTGCGGAAGTGGAGGCCATTGCCGCCAGCTCTCCCCTGGCTGTCAGTTTTCTGGGCAAGTCTTCCCTGATGGATATTCCCCAGATGGCTTTGCGTTCCCTGGCTTGTGTAGGCAATGATACGGGGCCTACACATATGTGTGCCTATGCCGGGGTGCCCGTGACCGCCATTTTCTGCCACCGGACGCGCAATTCCGCCATTACTGCCCGGTGCATTTCCAACCTGGTTTCCCCCGGCGCCATTGAGGAAATTACAGTGGACCAGGTATGGTCCGCGCTGGAGCCCTTTCTGCCGCCGCAGGAAGGATTTGAACAAATAAGGGCGGCAGATTCTCCGCATGGCTCATGACGGCTCCCGTGAACATTTCCGTGCTGGTTCCGGTTTACAATGTGGAGCCGTACCTGGCCCAGTGCCTGGAAAGCATTTGCTCACAGACGCTCCGTGAGCTGGAAATAGTTTGCGTGGATGACGCTTCCACGGACGGTTCCCTGTCCATTCTGCGGGAATTCGCGGAGCGGGACCCGCGGGTGAAGGTCGTGCAGGCTCCGGAAAACGGCGGCCTATCCCGCTCCCGGAATCTGGCGATGAGCCATGCTGTGGGAGAATATCTGTTTCTGGTGGATTCCGACGACTGGCTGGAAACGGATTTGCTGGAGGAGATGTACCGCCGTGCGAAGGCGCTGGATGCCGACAGGCTGGCATGCGGGTTCCGGTATTATTACGAGTCCGCCCCGGACCGGGAGGACCGGTTTCTGCCGGAGGACATGGCCCCTCCGGAAAAAGGGTGGCTTCCCTGCACTCCGGAGACCATTGGGAAAATACATCATGGAGCGGGCGGCATGATGATCAGGCGTTCCATTGTGGAAAAGCATGGCATCCGGTTCCCCGAGGGCGTTGCCTGTGAAGACCTGTATTTCCATTACGCCGTTTTTCCATGGTGCAGGAGGGTTTGCGTCGTCAGCAGGGCGGCTTACGTTTACCGCAAGCGGGCCGGATCCATTACCAGCGGTTTTGCGTCCGGCAGTTCCCTCCAGTCGCTGGATTACCTGACGGTGGCGGAGCTGGTGCTGAAGGAATGGAAAGAAGCCGGGATTCTTGAGGAATACAGGACGGCATTTTTGAAAATGCTGGTAATGGGCGTGAGGAACATCCGCAAATATGCCCCTCATGCCGTCCAAAAGGAGGTTACCCGAAAGGTGGCCGATATGCTCCGTGAGGAAAATCTGTACCGTCCCGCAGAGGATGATGCCTGCCTGTCCCGCCGGGAAGGAAAATTGCTGAAAGCCTGGATGGGCGGAAAATCCGGCTTGGACTTTTCCTATTACTGGAAGAAAATGCGCAAGGCGGGAGCCCGGTTGCTGCGCCGCTGACATCACCCGAATGGATAATCCGATGAAAAAGAATGAATTTGCCGTCGTCCTGGCCAGTGACAACAGGGGCATTCTGCCTTTGAGCGTTACTGTCTTTTCTTTGCTGAATACTGCCGGTCCGGAGACTTTTTACAAAATTTACGTTCTTTCCGACGGCATTGACGGAGAGAACCGGGCGAGCGTGGAGCGGCTGGCCGCTCCGTTCGATTGCCGTCTGGAGTTCATAGACGTTTCCGGCATTCTGGAAGAGCACGACTTCCCCCATACGGAACAATGGCCGGTGCCAGCCTGGGGACGCGTGTTCATTCCGGAATTATTGAAGGAAGAGCGGGGCAATATTCTGTATCTGGACATTGACGTTCTGGTTTGCCGGGATTTGACGGAACTGTTCCGGACGAATATGGACGGAAAAGCAGTAGGGGTGGTGTTTGAGAATTTTTCCAGACCCGGTTCCCATTTTAACGAACGTCTTGAGATGCCGCTGACCTGCACGGGATATTTCAATTCCGGCGTGCTGCTGATGAATGTGGATGTTTTCCGGGAGAGGAATCTGGTCAGGGCTGTGCTGGATTATGCCGTCACTCACCGGGACAGGCTGACGTGTCCGGACCAGGATGCCTTGAACGGAGCCCTGTGCGAGCTGACTGTGCCGTTGCACCCGCGCTGGAACTGGCATGACGGCTTGACGCGCCGCATTTTGAAAAACGATCCCCGGGAACAGTTCTGGCGCGGCGTCACGCCGCGCCAGGCGGTGGAAGCGGCTTTGGAACCGGGCATTCTTCATTACCAGGGAGTGCACAAGCCCTGGCGGTATAATTGGCGTTATGAAGGGGAACGTTACGAACGGGTTATGCGTGAAGCCGGGCTGCTGCGCGGTCCGCTGCCCGGAAGAACGCTCCCGGCCGTCTTGAAAAAGCACCTTTACCGGCCTGTTTACCGGATGACGGCCAGAAAGATTTTAAGGCTGAAGGAAGGGTTTGATAACCGGCTCCTTTGAAACTATGGAACCCGGCCGTTCTTTTCCGTTTTCCTTATGGATTGCCGCCGGCGTGGAGTGGAGGGGGAGGGAACCGGGAAGGAAGGGACTGCATTTTTAACGGGAGGAATGGGTCAATGCAGTTCCAGCAGATAGATTTCCGGCGGGCAGTTGAAGCGGAGGGGGAGTGTGCTTGTCCCCAGCCCCTTGGTGATCAGGTAGGTATTGCCGCCGGAGATATGCCAGGGATAGGTGTAGGGTAGGGCATGGTCCGGGCTGGCTTCAAACCGCAGAAGGCCGAAAGGAAGGCAAACCTGGCCCCCGTGGGTGTGCCCGCTGATGACGATGTCCACGTCTCCATGGGAAAGTATGTGGTCCGTTTCCGGACGGTGGGAAAGCAGGAAATGGGGGATGTCCGGCGCTTGGCGTTTGGGCAGCCGTTTTCTGACATTGCGCGTCGTATCCAATATTCCGGAAAGCTGGAGCTGCCTTCCGTCCTTGAACGTGACAAGAGAGCTCTGGTCTTCCAGTACGGTGATTCCCGCCTGTTTCAGTTCCCTGCTCCAGTTGTTCCAGCCGAAGGTGAAATCATGGTTTCCCTGGATAGCGAAGACCCCGCAGGGAGCCGTCAGGCCTTTCAGCAGCCGGGCGGCCGTGGCGGGATCCATGCTGGCGTTTTCGCTGCTTCCACGGGCATAGTCCCCAACCAGCAGAATCAGGTCCGGCCGGAGCCGCATGATCCTCTGAACATAGCGCAGGGCCCTCACTTCATCAAACGCGGTGGGCATCAGGTGCAAATCGCCGGCAATAACGACTTTAACGGGTGTTCCCTTCCCTTTCCACTGGGGGACACGGTAGTCCACTTTCCTGACAAACAGAAGATTGGGTTCTACCAGGTACGCCCAGGTCATGCCGGCCACGCCGAGCGCGCAGAGGCTCAGCAGGAGAATGCCGAAAAACCGGAGTATTTTGACGGAAAAGGGCATGAAAAGGATACAGCTTGGCAGAGATTATAATTACAGATAACCCCGGGCGAGCGATTTATGCGTCTTGCCATTTTGGGAAAGGCGTCTCCTTGGGAGATTTTCGCAAATTTGATTGACGGGCGCCCGCATGGTATGCTTTTATGCTCCAAGATATTTCCATATCCTTTATCACCCATCATTTAACCACGCATATGAAGAAGATTACCGTTATGGCTCTTGCCGCTTTTGCGGCGAGCATCATGGCTTCCTGCTGCTGCCAGGATCAGGGTGCTCCGCCCCTGACCCCCCTGCCCAAGTTCAATGACCTGAACCAGCCCGCCGTGGATGTGGCTCCGGTGGTCATGAAGTCCAAGAAGTAATCCTCTTCCGGGATTAAGTACGACTTTTCAAGCCGCACTTGGTGATTGTCCAGGTGCGGCTTTTTCTATAAAAACACGGCAGTGCATATGGAAGATTGGAAACATTGTCCCCAATTCGCGCCTTTGGCGAATCTGATCCGCAGCCACGGCAGTTTTGCGGTAATTGCGCATGTTCACCCGGACGGCGACGCTATCGGCTCCACGCTGGCTTTGGGGGAAGCCCTGAAGCAAATGGGAAAGAAGGTGGTGATGATGAACGAGGACGGGGTGCCTTCCAATCTGGCCTTTATGCCGGGTGTGGAAAATATTATTCCCACGCCTGATGAGACGGTGGATGTGGAAGTAGCCATTTCCGTGGATAACGGCGCGCTCAAGAGGCTGGGAGAACGCAGCTTGGAGGCTTTGGCGGGAGTGAAGGTGTGGGCGAACATCGACCACCATCGGACGAACGAGCTGTTTGGAGACGTTCAGTGCGTTTTGCCGGACGAATGCGCTACGGGGGCGGTTTTATATTACTTTTTCAAGTATCTGGGCATTCCCGTCACTCCGGTGATGCGAGACGCCCTTTACGTGGCCGTCAGCACGGATACGGGGTCTTTCCAGTACCAGATGACGACGGCGGCCGTCATGGAACTGGCTGCGGATTTGATCCGGATGGGCGTTGACGTCCAGGACATCAACCGCCAGCTTTACCAGGAAAAGCCGTGGGTGAAAATGCAGTTGATGCGTGAAGCGCTGAACGGAATGAAGCTGACGCCGGACGGCAGGATTTGCACGTTTTGCCTGACGAATGAGGCAAAAGCCCGGATTGGAAGCCGTCCGGAAGATACGGAAGGCCTGATTGACCTTCTGCGTTCCGTGCAGGGAGTCTGGCTGGCCGCTTATCTGGAAGAAACGGAGGACGATCCCCGCATCCGTATTTCCCTGAGATCCAAGACGCCTGAAATATCCGTCGCGGAGCTGGCCTCCCGTTTCGGCGGAGGCGGTCATTCCATGGCCGCCGGAGTGCGTATCCGGGGGCCTATTGAAGAAGTGCGCCTTACTATCCTGAAGGCCATGCGGGAAGAAGTGGAACGCGTGCTCCGACAGAAGATTTCATGAATGTTTCAGATTCCATCCAGGTTCCTTCGGGCGTCCTGTTGATTGACAAGGCGCGGGACATGACTTCCCACGATGTGGTGGCAATTGCGCGCCGTTCCCTGGGAATTAAGAAAATAGGCCACTGCGGCACGCTGGATCCCATGGCTACGGGATTGCTGATGCTGGTGGTAGGGAAGGCGACCAAGCTTCAGGACAAGTTGATGTGCGAACACAAGGAATACGTCGGAACCCTTATGCTGGGCGTGGAGACTTCCTCTCAGGATGCCATGGGAGAAATAGTGGCGGAGTATTCCGTAGACGGAGTGACGGAACAGGCCGTGCGTGAAGCGTTTGACCGGTTTGACGGAGCTTTTGAACAAATTCCTCCGATGGTTTCCGCCATCAAAAAGGACGGGGTGCCGCTGTACAAACTGGCCCGGAAAGGTCAGGAAATTGTGCGGGAGCCGCGGCCTGTGGAAGTGTTTGGCCACGGAATTTCACGCGTGGCCATTCCGGAAGTGGATTTTACCGTTCAATGTTCCAAAGGTTTTTATGTGCGGTCCTATGCTTATGATATTGGGAAGGCATTGGGCTGCGGAGCGCATTTGAGCGCCCTCCGGCGCACCAGGTCCGGTTCTTTTACGCTGGACCGCGCCATTACGGTGGACACCCTGAAAACCGCGCCCAGGGAGGAACTGTTCCGGGCCATGCTTTCCCTGAAGGAGCTGGCGGATATTCTGATTGCCGGGTAGCATATGGTCATTTACCGGGAATTCAAGGAATTGAAAAGCCTTGCCGCCCCCGTACACTGGGCCATGGGGATGTTTGACGGGGTGCATCTGGGACATGCCGGAGTGATTGCCGCGGCGGTGAAAGGGGCTGCTCTTGACGGAGGAATTCCCGCCGTGCTGACATTCCGCACCCATCCGCTGGCCCGGGTGAGGCCGGAAAGCGTGCCGCCCGCCATCATGGGGGAAGATGCTGAAAAATTTGCCTTGATGGAAGAGCTGGGGGTGAAGGCGGTGCTGTCGCTGGAATTTTCTTCCAGGCTGGCGTCCATGAGCCCGGAAGAGTTTATTGGGGAACTTTGTTCCTCCTGCCGGGTGGCTCAGATTGCCGTGGGAGAGGACTGGCATTTTGGCCGCGGCAGGGAAGGGAATGTAGAACCCCTGCGCCTGCTGTCCTGCCGCTACGGGTTCCGGGTGACGGCCGTTCCTTCTATTCTGCAGGACGGGGAGCGCATAAGCAGCACCCGGATTCGCGAAGCCGTGCGCGAGGCGGATTTTTTACAGGTTGCCGGCATGCTTGGCCGTCCCTACCGCTGGAAGGGCCCGGTGATTCACGGGCGCCAACTGGGGCGCCTGCTGGACTACCCCACGGCCAATATAAGACCCGGTTGCGGGTTACAGCCTCCCCATGGCGTTTACGCCGTGCGCGCCCGGGTGGCCGGCAAAAAATACGGAGGCGTAGCCAATCTGGGGGTGCGCCCCACCGTGGAAGGTGAGACGGGGGAACTTTTGCTGGAAACGCATTTATTCGGCCACCCGGGGGATATTTACGGGCGGGAGATGGAAGTGGAACCGGTCCGTTTTCTAAGGCCGGAAATCAAATTCCCCTCTTTGGAAGAATTGAAAAGCCAGCTTGCCCGGGATGCCGCCCATGCCGCGGAAGCGCTGGAGGAGGGGGAGTAAGACACAGAAAACCGTAAAATGGAGGATGACGGCTTGACCGGAGGGGCGATCGGGGGTTTGTTGTTCGAACGTCATGTTGGTTGAGCAGTTAAAATCAAAAATTCATCGCGCCATGATTACCCGTGGCGATGTTCAATATGAAGGCAGTATTGAAATTCCTGCCGATTTGATGGCCGCCGTGGATTTGTGGCCCGGGGAAAAAGTTCTCGTGGCGTCCGTCACGTCCGGGAACCGTCTGGAAACATATGCTCTCCAGGGGCCTGCCGGCACGGGGAACATCATCATGAACGGCGGTGCGGCCCATTTAATCAAGACGGGCGAACGGGTGGTCATTATGAGTTTTGCCTTGTCGGACAAGCCCATCATCCCCAAGAAAATCGTCTGCAACGAGCATAACGAAATCATTTCCTAGACTTTACAAACCGTTCGAATTCACACATACTCCCCGCGCTCATGAACCTTTTTTTAGCAGATTCACTCAATATCAGCATTCAGTTGCTTTTTGCCGTTTTGGTGATTGTATCACTTCTCCTTCTGGGCGTAGTGCTTATGCAGAGGCCCAAGCAGGAAGGGCTGGGAGCCGCCTTTGGCGCAGCCATTACGGACCAGGCCTTTGGCGCCCGGACGACGGATGTGCTGAAAAAAGCCACGGTGTACTTCGGAACCGCGTTCATGGTTCTTTGCCTGGGGCTGGGCATGCTGATCAACCGGCAGCACGTTAAGAGTTCGGAAAGCCTGTTGAGCCCGGAAATGATGAAGGCTGCCGCCAGGCAGGAAGCTTCCGTTCCCGCCAAGACGCCGGAAGAACTCCAGCAAGAGGAGCTGCGCAGGCGCGCCGCTGAGGCGGAAGCCGCTTCTTCTCAGGCTTCGGCCCCTGCTTCCGCAGAAACCCCTGTCCCCTCCAACTAAAGGAGCATTCTTTTTAAACACCCCGGCTGCCGGAAGGCGCCGGGGTGTTTGTGCGCCGGGGTTATTCCGTCTGCTGCCATTCCGGGAACAGGTTTTGAAATAGGCGGCGCCGGTTGTTTTCCGCTTGCCCTGAACTGTAATTGCGCTACTCTTGGCAAAGTATGAAGACACCTTTTTTGAACCGTAAGTCCAAGGGATTCACGTTGATTGAATTGCTTGTGGTGATTGCCATTATCCTGACGCTGGCCGGCATCGCCATGACGGTGGTGAACGGCGTGATGGAAAAATCCAAGGTTACCACGGCGCGAAGCGACTGCAACGGTCTGCAGACGGCTGTGGAAAATTACATGCTGGACAACGGCCGCGTTCCCGTGGCCTGGAGCAGCCGGGAAATGACCAAGCAGGCCCACAAGGACGGACAGTATTACGTGACAACCGCCGTGGACGACGATAGCCGCATCATGAGCATCCTGACCAATTATATGGACCGGGCGGATGAGGACAGAAAGCTGAATCCCAAGAAAACGGCTTATTTCAATACGACGACTACGGATGTGGAAGGCGCTCCCGGCCTGTTTTTTGAAAGCCGCGGCCGTGTGGGCCTGATGGATCCTTGGGAATCTCCCTATTACATCATTTTGAATGCCAACCCTGACGACCGTACTCCCCGTGTTCAGGTAGGTTCCCGGATGGTGACCAAGAACGTGGCCGTTTACAGCACCGGCAAGGACAAGCAGGGCAGCACGGCGGACGGCCATATCAACAATCCGGAATTGACGGAAGACAATGTGACTTCCTGGTAATGCATGACGGCGCCTCTTGTCGGGAGGCGCGGCCGCTTCATTTTGCGGGGCTTCCGGCTTATGGCCGTGAGGCCCCGCGGTATATTCAGGCATAAAGCCCGCAAACCGTATTTTTTTCTTTTCAACTTCTCTCAAAAACCACTTTAGTATATCACAAAAAGAGCTTGATTTCTCAAGCCCTTTTCTTCTATTATTTATTCTGCTTTTAAGAGAGGTTCAAAGATGGATACCAGACCAAAGAAGGCGATGAAGATAAGGGTGATAGTTGCACTGGCTGGGGTTTCCCAATAATAGGAAATAAAGATACCAGAGAGCATACCAATCAAACCAATACCAATAGCCCAAAAAATGACAGATTTAAAGGTTTGACCTATTTTCATACCAATAGCTGCTGGAAGAATCATGATGGTAGAAACCAAAAGTGATCCTGCTGCTGGAATCATTAGGGCAATCGCTATCCCAGTCACAATATTGAAGAGGAGGGACATAAGACGAACTGGCAAGCCATCCACATGAGCGGTATCCTCGTCAAAGGTCAAAAGATACATAGGACGAATAAAGAGTAGAGTCAAGACCAGTACAATAGCCGCAATGACAAAGAGGGCACGCACCTGCTCTGAGCTAATCGTGATAATAGAACCGAAAAGATAGCTATCTAGACTCATGCTACTGCTACCTGCCTTGTTACTAAGAATAAGAGCCACTGCCAATCCCATTGACATGAGGATAGCCGTTGAAATCTCCATATAATGCTTGTAACTGACCCTGAGATATTCCAAAACCAAAGCGGCAATAACCACAACCACAAGGGTCATCCAAGTGGTTGATTGTCCCAAGAAAATCCCAACAGCCACCCCAGCTAGGGACACGTGACTCAAGGTATCGCTCATCAGACTCTGACGACGAAGAATTAAGAAAAGCCCCAAAATTGGCGAAAAGATACTGATAGCAATCACGGCGAGAATAGCACGTTGCATAAAATCATAGGCTAATAATTCACTAATCATGTTTGTGCTCCTCTCCATCCTTTTCATGGACATTGAAACAACGCCAAGGCAATTTCTGGTTACGAACCAGATGAATATTACGGTCTGTGTACTCCTTGACTTCCTCTGGGTCGTGGGTAATCATCAAGACAGACTTGCCATGCTTGTGAGCCGAGTGGTGCATGAGTTCATAGAAAGTATTGGCTGTTCCTGCATCCATACCCGTCGTTGGCTCATCCAAGACAAAGATATCTGGATCCGAGGCAAAAATACGAGCAATAACGGCACGTTGCTTTTGCCCACCTGAGAGATGACCAATTTGCTTGTGACGATTTTCCCACATTCCTACAGACTCAAGGGCACGTTGAACATGCTCCAAGTCGTGCTTAGTCAAACGACGGAACCAGCCCTGGCGAGGATAACGGCCAGACTTAACAAACTCGTAGACCGTGCTTGGAAAACCTGCATTAAAGCTGGCAATCTGCTGTGGAAGATAGGCCATGCGAAGCTTTTTACCATCTTTATTGGTTTCAGAGATGGTTACAGTTCCCTTCTTAGGCTTGAGAATTCCTAGGGTAGCCTTAATAAGCGTTGACTTGGCAGCTCCATTTTCCCCAGTTAGGGTCACAAACTCCCCAGAATCCAAATGATAGTGAATATTGTCCAGAACAGGCTCCGAATCATACTGGAAGCTCAGTCCTTCAACTGTAATATAGCGCATCTTAATCCTCGATTTTTTCTGCTAATTTTGTCAAGAAACGTCCAATCACCTGACGCTCTTGATTATCGAACTGATCCAATACAGACCGATAGACCCCCAAGGTCTCTTGGTGGTGTTCCTCATGCTCTTGGGCTATGGGTTGAGCTTCTTGTGTCAAGACAAAGTAGGTCACGCGCCCATCATCCTTGTCTTTCTTAGCCTCCAACATTCCCTCTTTGACCAAGGTTTTTACTGCCTTGGTAACAGCAGCCTGGCTGACATTGAGGGTCTTAGCCAACTCAGAATTGGTCTTTCGTCCCTCAGACAAAATCATGAGAATATGCTCCTGGGTATTGGTCAACTTAACCTGACTACGACACTGACCAATGAGGAGCTCATGCTGATTTTCAGCCTTAAGCAAGATTTGGTTAATCAATTGATTTATTTGTTCTTCTAGTTCTAGCATTGCTTTCTCCATTTACTTAACCAGTTAATTATATCGAAAACACAGAGGTTTTGCAAGGGTGGAGCAAGAAAAAGATTGGTGATGGGCTATCATCACTATCAAGGAAGAATAAAGGTAAAATAAAAACCTAACCAAGCTGGTTAAGTTTTCATCAGATATAGATTTATCGTAAAGTCGCAAAGATTTCTTCGACCTGAGCCACAGACTCGGCACGTGAGACTTCGCCACGAACCTTGGCTGCTCCCGCTGTTCCACGAAGATAGTGTGGTGCGAGACCACGGAATTCACGAACAGCAATCTTTTCACCTTTAAGATTCACCAAACGTTTGAGGTGGTCTTCAGCGATATCCAATTTCTTATCAAATGGAAGCTCTGGCAACTCCTCTCCTGTTTCGAAGAAGTGGTTGATTTGCGTGAAAATGTAAGGATTGTTCATAGCTGCACGACCCACCATAACAGCATCTACACCAAGTTCTTCAATCATAAGTTTCGCATCTTGAACACTGCGAACATCACCATTTCCGATAAATGGAATCTTGGTGATAGCCTTAGCAACACGAGCCAAAGTCTCATGATCACAGTGACCTGTGTACATCTGCTCACGAGTACGGCCGTGCATAGCAAGGGCAGAAACACCTGCAGACTCAGCTGCAAGAGCATTTTCCACAGCCAAATCACTGTCTGACCAACCTGTACGCATCTTAACAGTCAAAGGAATATCGAGTACTGATGTTACTTCCTTGACGATGTGGTAAATCTTGTCTGGATCCTTGAGCCACTTGGCACCCGCTTCATTTTTGACGACCTTATTGACCGGACAACCCATGTTGATATCAACGATATCAGCCTTGGTATTAGTCTGGATAAAGTCGGCTGCACGCTTCAAGCCCTCAGCATCACCACCGAAAAGCTGGATAGACATAGGATGCTCATTCTCATCGATATGAAGCATATGAAGGGTTTTCTCATTATTATAGAGGAGACCTTTTTCAGAGATCATCTCCATAACTACGAGACCAGCACCAAATTCCTTGGCAATGGTACGGAAAGCCGAGTTAGTAACCCCTGCCATAGGAGCTAGTACTGTACGATGAGGAATCTCCACATTTCCAATCATGAAGGACGAATTAAGTTTAGTCATTGATGAGTTCCTCCAAGTCAGCTTCTGAAAATTCATACTTAGTTTGGCAGAATTGGCAGACGATTTCAGCCCCATGATCCTCGTCTTTCATGGCTTGAAGTTCATCCTTACCAAGCGTCAAGAGGGCATTTTCAAAACGTTCACGTGAGCAATCACACTCAAAGCTAAGCTCCTCTTCAGACAAACGTTTGAAAGGTTCATCCCCATAAATGGCATTCAAGAGAGCTTCGATATGGTCATCAGATTCCAAAAGTGTTGAAATGGCAGGCATCTCCTGGATGCGTTTTTCGTAACGAGCGATTTCTTCCTCGCTAGCTCCTGGCAAGACCTGAAGCATGAAACCACCAGCAACCTTGACCTTGTCCTCTTCGTCAAGAAGTACATTAAGACCAACAGCAGATGGCGTTTGCTCAGATTCTGTCAAATAGTAGGCAAAGTCTTCGCCGATTTCTCCAGAAATAAGTGGTGTTGATGACGTGTAAGGATTACCAGTTCCATAATCGATGATTGAGACAAACTGTCCTTGCCCCATGAAAGGGCCCACCAAAACTTCACCAGTCGCTGTTTTCTTGATGTCCACACCTGGATTTTGGATGTAGCCCTTAACATGTCCTTTGGTATCAGCTACAGAGATGATATGACCAAAAGAGCTGTTTCCGATAACCTTAACCGTAATTTTGCTTTCACCTTTTTGGTTAGCAGCCAAGATTTGGTTGGCAATAAGGGTACGCCCCAAAGCAACTGTCGATGATGACAATGTACTGTGTTTTTCTTGTGCGGTTCTAACAGTTTCGGTGCTATCAAGAACATAAGCACGGAAAGAACCTGATTCTGAAATTGTTTTAATTAATTTATCCATAGTGGTTCTATTATAACACAAAAAAGAGGGTGGAAAAATCGTAAACGCTCGGCGTTTCTCTTCCACACTCTCTACCAAATTACCATAAAAATTCGGACAGTTTTTCCCTCAAACTTGCTATTTTTCTATCATCAAAATGGTGTTTTTGCCTTATTACAGGTGGCAAATTCTCCAAATACTCAATATAGACGCTGACAAGGAGATTATAGTCATTAGTCGTCAAACGCTTGAGTTGACTATGAATGAAGGTCGTTGCCTGATCATACTGTTCATGGATTAACAAGTCGTCAATGTAGTCATTGCCATCAATCGTGTGACCTTGCTCGTCCTCCACCTGACCTAAATCAATATCCAGAGTCTCAAATTTAAAAGCCTTAC
>OGRF01000405.1_pt1 | contig 38018 bp, 40 predicted proteins | sample 1553381 | NCBI WGS metagenome assembly OGRF01 (sample SAMEA2580060, study PRJEB22360) | human gut metagenome | biome: human gut; feature: human-associated habitat; material: faeces | place: Denmark | collected 2008/2010
TGTGAGAGGTCGGAAAACGAAAGTAGGAAGAAAACTACTTCGTTTTCCTCCTACTTGATTCATATCTTTGTATTCCGATAACTATGGCAGAATCATCATATCCCCAATGGGTCCAGAATCAGAAGAGACCCGGTACAGAAATCAGGAAAATTAGAGGCTTCTACTACCTCTACGAAGCAAAATGTGTCTACGACAAGGAGAGAAAGCGTGGCAGGAAGGTGACGGGCAAGTATCTTGGCCGCATCACAGAGGCAGAGGGCTTGGTAGCACCTCGCCCAAAGAAGTTTGGCGGCTCAGTCGGAAAGATAGAATCCGACAAGGAATACGGAGTCACGGCGCTCTACAATGCTGTAATGCCGGAATACAGTGAACTGCTGAAGACGCACTTTCCGGATGACTGGCAGACGATATTGGCGATGGCCTACTGCCGCTTGACTAGACAGTCATCGCTAAAGATGATGGACTATCATTTCAGCGGAAGTTATATGTCTGAAATACTGACAGACGCGAAGTTGTCTGGAGACTCTCTTACCAAACACATACGCAAGATTGGCATAAAGCGAGAGGCAATTGTAGGATTCTGCCGCGAGTTCAAGGCGCAGAACGACAATATTATCTTCGGTGGAACGGATCTTCTGAGTGAGTCCGGAAAGATGTCGCTGCCGAAGTTCAGCAAGAGCAAACCGGGATGTTACGAGAACCTCATCAATCTGATGTTCGTCTTCTCTGTAGGAGCGCAAGTGCCTGTGTACTACAGGATATTGCCTGGAGACATCAAGGATGTCAAGTCCTTTGCATTATGTTTCAAAGAGTCCGGCATCAAGGATGCCACGGCCATCATAGACAAAGGATTCTACTCGAAAAAGAACATCGAAATGCTCGAAGGTGCAGGGATGAAGTTCATTGTTCCATTGAAGCGTTCGGACAAGTCCATAGATTATGTTCCAGTCATGGCCGGAGGCATCAGCGGAATGGAAGGTCACTTTTCGTTCGAGGGAAGAAACATCTGGTACTATACGCGAAATGTTGATGGAAGGAAGATGCATGTCTATCTGGACACGCGTCTGATGGAGAAGGAGAGCGATGACTTCCTGAAAAGGGTGGAGAGGAATGCTGAAAAGAAGGAGGCAGACAGGGATGCGCTCTATACCGAAGAGACCTACCGGGAAAAATACACCACCTTCGGCACACTTGCCGTTATAACCAATTCAGACAAAGGCCCAAAGGATGTGTATACTGACTACAAGAGCCGCTGCAACGTGGAACTTATGATAGATACTTTCAAGAATGTGCTCGAGGTCGACCACAGTTACATGCAGGACGAGCACGCCCTTGAAGGGTGGATGTTTTCCAATTACATTGCTCTTCATTGGTATTACAAGATATACCAACTGCTTGCTAAGACTGGTCTAATTTCACAATACTCCGCGATGGACATCCTTGATTTCCTTCAGGAGATACGCAAGATCAGAATTGACGGCAATTGGTATCTTAAGGAGGCAACAGCCAAGACCAGCAAGGTTCTCAAAAAACTCGGATTAAACCTATAGTTCCTTTTACAAACTTTGGATATCCGGGGCTTCTCTGCGTATATTACGTACCTCATCGGAAGTTACAGGTTAAATATTATGCTGCAGCCACAATTTGAAAAGAGGATCAGTTATTGAATAGATACCGCCTCTTGGAGATTTTGCTTCTTTTTGGATTATTTTCTGATCTGACATCAATTTCAAATAAGGAGAAATTTTACCATTCTCTTGTTTTGTCTTTTCTCGTATCTCTGCCAAATTCAATCCATTATCAACGTGGGCTAATGCCGATAATATTCGTTGTACAGATATTGTTGATGAATCATATTTTTCTTGGTAATGAGAATAGAAATAATCCAACAAAAAACAAAGGTCGTTTTTACAATCATGTGATTTCTCCAATATCTCAATTGCAATGAGTATGGAACGAATTGTTTTGGGCAAATATGACATAATTGTCTCTAAACGAGAAACATCATATTGTTTGCTTATTATATTCTGAACCGATGTAATATTTATTGGTTTGATATATAGAATCTTAAATCCATCAAAAAAAGCGGCGTTATAATCGGTAAATGCAGGAAGAACTTTTTTTGCTGATGCTATCAGAATAGGTGCCCCAGACCTATTGATTTTACCTCTCAAGGCATAATGCTCAGCGTTATCAGTGCGCTTAAAATAGTACTGAATGTTATCAATGAACAAAACAACACGTTTTAAGTTACATTCCTGCCATTTAATAATACCGTTAAAATAGTCGTCATTTTCTTCAATATTTAGCATTGACGCACATTGAGTCCAAATATCATTTGTTGAATATAAAGATTTTCCGTCAATTACGATAGGGTATAATGCTTTACTACATTCCTTTTTGATAGTACTTTGTAACCTTTTTATTAAAAATGTTTTACCGCATCCAGCTCCACCAACAATGAGCTTTGGTTGAGCAGTTTTTGATAAATCTTCTTTTAATAGAGAATTAATCAATGATGTATATATATCGTCATTGATTGCTAAAACATCTATTGTCTCAATATCATGAGACAATAAGGTTTCATGTAATATAGGAAATATAGTTTGCATTAATGACATTTAGTTATTGTACAAATTTGCTAAACCAATAATCTCTTAGTAGCGGAGAGCGAAACGCTCTAGTGGTATTCTTCTTTATTATATATCCATCATTTTCTAACATTTCCAAGACTTTGCTCAAAGTGTAATCTATCTGTTCTCTCATTGAAACGTCTTGATCTGTCATAAGGATATCAAGCATTGAATCACGCTCCATTCCTGAAGATTGAGTAGAAAGTGATTTTAGTATTTGACGAGCCGGCACTTCATATTCCCGATACTCTGCCAGTCGTTCAGACCAGGTGCTAAGATAGTTTTCGGAGCATAGTTTATCATATGCCACATCTATATTTTCTTGTGTTATTTTACCTCCATAATCTTCAGCCAATTTGGAAAAGATAACTTGAATAAAATAAGGTATATTCCACTGCAGTTTGTCTAAAGTGTAATTGATACACTCTTCGCTCATATTTATGTCTTCAGAACGACATAGTCCTCTCAATAAGCCTATTGCTTCTTCGCGGGTTAGTTCATCCAAACTAAATTCGGTTAAGTCATTAATGGTATACCCGAGATTCATTGCAGAGGTAAAATTTCTCAGCCCCACGGAGCCGCAGAATAACCAACGTACTTGCGTTTTACTCACTTGTCTAAGGCTTCTAAGCCAATTGAGAATGAAAGCAACTTTTTCTGCTCCGTTATCGCTTTTGTTGAGAATTCCCAAGAAAAGAGTCAACTCATCTACTACGATAAAAGTATCTTCTTCATGTTTTATAAGTTCTTTCAGGTTCTTGTATAAATCCTCTTGTTCTTCTTTTTTACCTATATTGAAATCAATCGGACCAACGGAAACCTTTTCAATTCTATCAAGAACTGAAGCTAAGCCTTTTGACATTCCCTCTGCAAACTGTTTCCAAATGCCATTATTTTTGAATGCCTCAATAACTAAACGAAGAAAACCTTCTTCCGTTGTAGTCTCTTCCAGGTCAATGTAGACACATTTCCAACCTTGCGCTTTCTTTTCTTCAATCAATCGTTTGGCTAACGATGATTTTCCGATACGACGTGGAGCCGATAATAACAGCGAATGGTTTCTGTCCAACAACCTATTTGCTTGACGAATCTCTTTTTCTCTACCGAAAAAATCATCTCCTTCTACGGGAGGACCAATTTTATTTGATAAGCACATTCTGTCTCTATTTAATGATTGTACAATGATACATGCAAAGATAGTACTTTTTCTCGTAGAAAGAGATTTTTATAGAAAAAATCTTTTATAGGAAATCATTTTCATAAGAACAATATTTAACTTTTAGGCAAACCTATCAAGACATTCCGATACTTAGTTGCAAAGAAATTTCTTTTTTATATTGACCATTTCATCCGGTTCTTCGTTTTCGGAATGAGTAATATATGTCTTCCAGAGTCCTTCTGATGAATTAGTGGAACCGGTAGGGAACATGTAACTTAACATAAGATAAATTGTATAACAAAGTTTCTAAGAATAGGGGAGTACCCGGGACAGGATTTCTGCCATATTCATGTCTGCCTGAATATCGGCATCATCTCCTGTCCGGAAATGGACTCCGCCAATTGTCATTGATGCTGGCGTAAGTTATATCTCAGCCGTTATTGTTGTTCTTCGTATCCGAATTCTGCCTGGAATGGACTCAGGTTGGAATTGCCGGAGTTGTGGTCTTCTATTATTGAGAAGGTTATGACCTTGAACTTGTTCTTGAACTCCTCTTCCTCCATCACTTCATGGAAAAGTCTGGCGACTTCTTCCGGTGGATTATGGAAGGCACCGCATCCGAAGGCGCCGAGTACGAGGGCGTCATGTCCATGGAGAAGGCCTATGCGGAAGATCGTGCGGATCTTGCATCGTGTAATGTCGAGGGCCTCCTGAGGCATGTGTCCTTCAGCAGTGAGCTTTATGGAATATCTCCCGTTGAGATTCAGGGCGGCACAGGATACCACGGCAACATTGTACGGGTCCTCCATCATCGTGCAGTCTGCGCCCTCACGGAATACGGTGACACAAGGCGAGTATATTGCACTATATCTCGTTGTTATAGGATAGTTGTCTCCGGGGATGAGAAAGTATCCATATTTGGTCGCGCTGCCTCTATGGAAGGCATAGATAGAACGGGTCAGAGTACTTCTGCGGCAGATGGTCTCTTCCTGGGCCCTGGCACCATTCTCAACTCCCCCGCCGGGATGTCCGCCGCTGGCAAAGTTGAGAAGAAGAGGATTATAGCCTTCGGAGACAAGGCGTTCTGCCGTTACGAGACAATCATTGTTCTCGACAAGCACTCTGGTCCCTCCTGCCACGTCCGGTGCCGAAATCGCCTGGATCTCCTGTTGGTAGCATCTGCTTCCTTTGAGCATGTCGGTGAAATCGAGCTGGACGGTCCTTCCGGATGGTGTCGTATATTCTCCGCGACGGATGCAGTCTGCGGTCTGACGAAAGATGGCGGCGTTCTTCTTTTTGCGCTCGTCGATAGCTGAATCAAATGTTCTATATCCCATGACTTTGGTTATTTTAAGATGTAAACTGTTCGCAAGTTTTCCATTTGCTATATACTATACAATACTTCTTCGCCAATCTTACATAGATTTCCTGTTTTTTTCACTTTTCTTGTCTTTTCGATAAATTTGAACGTAATTTGTGCCCGAATACATAAACCAATGGCAAAGAAAAGGTTCCGGATTACGGAGAAAGACTTCCTCCTTGCCAACCGGAAGGCCTCGAGAGAGGAGGAAATCGCAAAGTACGGCAAGCAGATAATGTTCCGTACGGCAACTCGGAAATCCAAGAAGGTCTATGACCGCAAGCGTCTGAAAAAGGCAGGCATCAATTCCGATGACCTGCCTTTAATGATTTTTTCGTCTTTAGCGAAAAACATAGTTTTTTATAAACTGCGCTTTAGAAATAAGTTTACTTGATTCGCCAAGAGTTAACATTCCTTTCATTGCTGCAGTAATTTGCTCCTATGCACACCACTTCTCTACTGTCATCATTGAACTTGTCAGCATAGCCCATGTCCTCAATTTGTTTAAGAGCAATATCAGCGGAAGAATTGAACTTGAATTCGAAGATGTAGATGTACCTGTCCGTCCGGATTGTCATGTCCATCCTTCCCTTGCTGGTGTGTTCCTCCACTTCTGCATAGAAGCCACAAAGTGTCGTGAGGATATACATCACGCTTTGGAAGTGTCTCTCCTGGTCCGGCTGGAGTTCATAAGGGCAGTTGGAAAGGAATGCCTGCAGGCGGACCATAAATCCCTCGATATCCTTATTTCTGAGACACAGTACAAATTGGCTGATCTCAAATCCGGATTTTGTTTTCTCGACATTGGTATAGTATGGAATAAGAAACTTCACGAAACCCTCTTCCACCTCTTTGTTCGGATACCCCAGTTTGTATAGGCTGAACTCCTTGTCATACCCTTTTATCGTCAGATATCCGCTCTGATATATCACTGGGATTGGATTGGTGGAATCCGAGTCGATGCTGTTCAGTTCATCGGCTGTCGGTTCCTCCTTCTCGAGATCGGAAAGGTTGTAGTTATGTTTCTTGAGCAGTTCGACAAGGTATGTCGGGGTTCCGGTCTCGAACCAGTATGAGCCAAGCTTCTTCTTGTCAAGTGCATTAAGGATGCTGAACGGGTTATATATACCAGGTGTGTCATCTTCGCTGAAATGGTATCCGTCGTAGTTCTCCTTCAGCATGGCATAGGCATCTTCCGGCTGTATGCCGATATTCCTGGCCAGGTCTTCAACTTCTCCTGATAGATTGCTTCGGAGCTCCTTCTCCGTCAGTCCGCAGATATCATAGTATCTCGGATCCATTGAGATGTCATTAAGGTGGTTCAGGTCGCTGAATACGCTGACCTTGCCGAACTTCGTGACTCCAGTAAGGAAAGCGAACTGAATGTATCTGTCACAAGATTTTAAGGCACTATAGAAACTCTTGAGAGTGGAGCGGTATTCATCCTGGAGAGCATCGTTGCCGATTGCCTGCAGGACAGGTTTGTCGTATTCGTCCACAAGGATGACCACTCGCTTCCCGGAATGCTCGTAAGCCTTTTGAATGACAGCAGAGAATCTTGGGCCATAATATTTGTTTTGGGACGTCAAACCATACTTAACTTCTTCTTTTTGTAGAAAATCGTTAAGAATGTAGTCTAAGGCATCCAAATTCTCATATTTCTGCGTATTCAGGTCTAGATGCAGCACAGGATATTCAATCCAATCCTTTTCCATGCTATCAATCTCCAGGCCTGAAAATAAATCTTTCCTCCCAAGAAAATATGCCTCAAGTGTTGACAGGAACAGGCTCTTTCCGAAACGCCTCGGACGGGAGAGAAAATAGTAGCATCCCGACTTGGCAAGACGGTAGATGATCTCGCTCTTGTCAATGTATTTGTATCCCTCGGTGCGCAATTTAGCGAAGTCCTGGATCCCTATTGGTAATTTGCTATTCATCTTATTACTATATTACAACCTTTCCATAATCTCGTCTGCAAGTGCCTGTAAATTCTTTGATCCGTTGGCTTCAGGCTATGCACTGACTACATCGGTGAACTCGAAAGCTGTCTTTCCAACGCTTCCCTTATGGTTCACAATAGCGATAATCTTTGCCTTTTTCATGGCGAGTAGATTGTGAAATATACGAAGATAGTAATAAATGTGATATGTTACTTAAAATATTTCTCTTTGTCGGTGCAGATAGTATTTAAATATGACTGCCTCTCTAGGAAAGTCTGGCTTACATGGCTTTTCTATATTATTTCGCATTTCTTGTGTGTTTTTCTATATTTGGTTTGAAAACATAATTATATGGACAGCCAAGATATCAGAGGATTATTGAAAGAGGTCTTCCAGCACATTGAACAACGAATTGATTCAGGAGAGGACTACAGCGTTCTTGAGACGGCTATTAAAGGGTACGAGGAGATGATGCGCTCATCCGTAATCGCTTCTCTTTTGGATACGCGGGGATATCATGGCCAGAAATGCCGCTTCCTGGAACTCTTTTTGGAATACGGACTCTGAGCGGTTTGCTGCATGGAAATATCCGGAGTACGGGAAAACGAGCCTTCTGTCTCCAGATGACGACATTTGGGGACTTGCATGCAGTAAGAATAAGAGTACTGATAACGTTTCGTGCAGCCTGATCTCACAGCTTTCAGCTGAATTTATAGATATTGTGCGAAAACTTGCCTGACAGATTTCGAGTTGCATCGGCGACTTAGTATGCGTTAAGGATTAATTGATAGCCCCGGCTGCCGCTTTTTGGCGGTGTCGGGGCGTACTTTTGTTGCATGATGGAACTGGAAGAACTCATACGTGAATACGAAGAGGACGTTGCCCTGGAAATGTACCATGAAATGGTTGACTACATTGACAATCATGGTGCTGATATAACGGGGCGGAATGTGGATTATACCCTTATGAAGGTTATCAGCACGGTCCGGGCGTCTGCTTACATGCCGGAAGAGACAATGCTCGCACTCCGGGGGTATGAGATTGTGGTGGAGACACAGATGGGTCTCGGCATCAGTTTTTGTATGGGACAATTCTGGATCGGCGGGAAACTGATACTGATAAGGTATGAGGAAGAGATTGAAAACTACCTGGTACATTTTATCAACAATATCCTTCCCGGCGGCCTTTCAGTATGGAAAGAGAAGATGGAACATGTGGAAATGGATCTTCTCAAGAGGGAAAAAATCCGTAACATTCTGGAGAACAGTGCCGAATCTCTGATTCAGACCGTTCTGGAGGAGAAGGGCCTGGAATACAGACTCTGTTTTAGGGACAGTGGCATCGAACTGCTGGTCTATCGTGACGGCAAGTATCTTACGTACAGTGATTTCCGCTATGAGACGTTCTCGGATGATTTTCGGGACTTTGTCGATGGAAAACTAAAAACTATATGATATGGATGAAATGTTGTTTTGCAGAAATTAAGGTAAATCGCTTCGTTTTGCCATGGTATACATATCATCGAAACTGTGGGATATGCAAAAATACAGAAGTCCAGAGGTGGTTCTTGCAAGTGCTTTTTGCTTCTTATGTAAGGGGCAAATGGGTGTTATACCTGATGTGATAAAAAGTATCGGAAGTCTGTTTGGGAAATATGTAGGTTATCTGTTGAAAACATTGTGATGCTGGGGAATAATTTATAAATTAGCAATGTTTAGGCTATGATGGTCTTATGATAAACATAAAATAAATTAATGACAATGACTTCAAAAAAACTGATTTGCTCGGACAAATATCTGAAGCATTTCGTGCATGACGTGTTCTTTTATCTTTATAGCGAAGGTTTGCTTGGCAGATTGAGACCATATCTCACTTCCTTATCAGCTGCATATAGGCTGGCCTTAATCAGTTCAGAATTCAAACTGCGAGGCGTTTTTTGGACATCATTACCTAGTGATTCAAGTCGTGCTTTCGATACGCCTTTCGTGATAAATGGTAAAACGTACTATCTTTCGAACCAATGGCGTAATGGCGGTAAAACTAATGATCTTCAGTTCAGTGAATTTGTCAACATGATTAATCAAGTTTTTCCGGAATATGAAGTCGATGTTGACGGAGAATATGTGTTTTGTCTAAAATAAGTTTAAAGCCCCCGACTTTGCAAATCGGGGGCTTTATTATACATAGGTGTTATTCGCAATATTCAAGTTTATGCACAATACGCGAGGTCTCTCCGTTGGTAGTGTAATATGCCTTCAGTTTAGATACGCTGATTCCATTTTTCTTACAGACATTCTCGAAGTCACGCCAGTATGAGCAGAGTCCATATTCCCTAAACTGGGTATACGAGTAAACATTTATGCCATCTGTAGTTATCGACTTGGTATTCTTATACCTGCTTGGGCCTTTCACGCAATTAACATACTTTCCCCAGCGCTTTCTAAGTATATCGAAGGAAACAGGAGTCGTGCGAAGATATTCTCTGATTGCCTCCGCTGCGGCATTGCTCATACCCTTGCACTCTTTGCCATTAACCCCAAAATGGCTTGACTCTTCAAATGAAAGAATTTCAATGCTACTGTTGGCAGGATTTACAAAGATACCGGTTACGCTTGATTTCTTGTTTATAGCCTTGATAATATCATTCCCATAGCGCAGGTATTTTTCGCATGCGTTTTTGCCGTTACGGGTGTCGGGGTAGAGTATAGCGACATAGTTAAGAGGATTCTTGAGCCCCCACAAGGTCATTCTTGAAAGCAGTTTCTGAGATACCTGGTCAGAACGTGTTGCGTCAATCTCAATTATCCAGTTCTGCATATTCTTCGCCTGCCCAAGAATATCGATGGAGTCTTTTTCAGAGCGCCCTTTGGCCTTCTCTTCTATCTCCCATTTGTATCCATTCTTGCCATTGTTCAGAATGTCCTTTATGCTCTCCTGGAATTTTTCAACCAGAGAATGGTTTATTGTTTTATTCGTTCTCGCACCATTCAAAAAATGAAGGCTCTTTTTGGCTGCTGAACATAATGATAACAGAATGTCCATGTATTCTTGTGTTTTTGTGCTCATGTTTTAGACTTATTTGAGTAATTGTTATTAGCATTGAAATAGATTCTATCCCATTTTTAATGATACCATCTCCCGAAAAATGGATGTAAAAGGCAGGAGCGAAGTTTGCGCTTAAATCTCAGGGAGTCTCCTTCAGGTAGCATCGGCGTTCTTCTTTTTGCGCTCGTCGATAGCTGAATCAAATGTTCTATATTCCATAACTTATGTGTTTTTTCAAATTGTAAATGTACGCAAGTTTTCTGTTGCTATATAGATATACTGAATTTCTTTGTCAATCTTACATGTGGTTTCTATATTTTATATTACTTGTGCAATCTGATTGACGCGGCTGCCGCTTTTTGGCGGTGTCGGGGTGTATTTTTGTTTCATGATGGAACGGAGAAGTTCTCATACGTGAATACGAAGAAAATAACTATATGATATGGATGAAATGTTGTTTTGCAGAAATGCGGAAAATGGAGAGATGACGTTGCCGCTGGCCATTGGCTGGGACGAGAACGGCAGGCCTCTGTGGCTGGACCTTGCCGCGGCTCCCAATATCCTTTTGGCGGGATGCACGAAACAGGGAAAGTCCGTGGCAATGAATGCGATGATTGCTTCGCTCATGCTGCTTGAAGTACAGGAAGAAGTGAAGTTCATATTCATTGACCCTAAAAGGGCGGAACTTGCGGTCTGGGTTGGAACTGCCGGCAGCCGATATGCGGGTGGAGAGTCCGAGGCCAATGCTGAACTGGACAGTCTGACGGTCGAACTTGACAGCCGTCTTTCAGGATTGGCAGAAGATTCTCGGAGAAAGTATCCGAAGATAGTGGTGTTCGTAGATGAATATGCCGATCTTATGGATTATTGCTATAAAGGTAAAAAGACTGCCGCGTTCAAGAATATCGTAGGCTTGTCCAAAGCGGGAAATGCAGTGGGGATTCACATGGTCATTTCGACGAATCGCGTTTCCGGGAAAGTGATAACCAAAGAGATAAAGGAGAATTTTCCTGTAAGGATGGGATTCCGCATGTTTGAAAAGCGAGATTCCATAGTCGTTTTGGATAGGACCGGAGCGGAGCGGCTTGACGGAAATGGCGACATGCTTCTTCTTTGCGGATTTGATGTGGAAAGGGTGCAGGGCACGTTCCTCTCCACTGATGAATGTATGGTGATTGCCGATGATTTTAAGGCCAATGAATAATGAACATTCTTCATCTCTCGGATACCCATGGGGCGCATCGCAGTCTTGGCAGTCTTCCAGAGGCGGACGTGATTGTCCACTCGGGAGACATTGCCATGAACGGATCATCCTCGGAGGCACTGGACTTTATGAGGTGGTTCAGCGCACTTCCCTATGCCCATAAGATTTTCGTGGCGGGGAACCACGACGCATGCCTGTACGGCGCCGTTATTGACGGACTTGACTCCAATTGTCATTATCTATGCAACAGTTCGGTGGAGATAGACGGCGTGACATTCTATGGAGTCCCCATGTTTATGGAGGACTGTAGTTCCGGACGCCAGAAGGAGTTCTATGAAATGATTCCTGACGGCGTGGATGTGCTGATTACCCATGCCCCGCCATACGGAATCCTCGACCAGGACGGAAGCATCCATTACGGCTCCTATGAACTGCTATCGCGTGTGACTGCAGTCCGTCCCCGGATACATCTTTTCGGCCACCTCCATAAGGCCAATGGTCTGGAGGAAAGCGGCGGAATCGTCTTTTCCAATGCGGCCATGATGGATGAGCATTACGGTATGCTGCTTGAGCCGCATTTGATAAATCTGCAGGTATACATTGAGAGGTAGGAAAACGAAAGTAGGAAGAAAACTACTTCGCTTTCCTCCTACTCGATTGTCATGGCTGAAGGGGATATCGAACCACTAGAATGTTCTTTGCAATCAGACGAAAAACTTATATATTTGCAGAAATACCGGATATTATGGATAAGAGACTTATAGACAAGATTGTACGCTACTTCGCAACTCAGCCAGTTGTGAAGGCTTGGGTCTTTGGCTCTTATGCCAGAGAAGAGGCACATAGTGGAAGTGACATTGATATCTTAGTGGTTTTCGATAAAGAAGCTAAGGTCAGTCTGATGAGACATGCTAAGATTTCCTTGGAACTCAGCGAAATTCTCGGATTCGATGTGGACCTCATTACTGAGGGGACTCTGCTGTCATTTGCAGAACGCACAGCCAACAATGACAAGATTCTGATATATGAGAGAGCAAGATCTTCAGCCTCTTAAGGAATAAATTGAAAAATATATGTCAGAGATGCAGTGAGACGTTCAGTCAAAATGTAGTCACAACTTACATCTTCAGGAGTTCCTCGACACTAGGGACCTTCAATTTGCAGGACGCCCTTGAAACTCCCTTATATTCATCTCTCATACCATTGGTTATTTTCTTCATCTCATTCCTGACATTGTCGGGATAAAGAATCTCCATATAGTCGCCATACCGGCAGATTTCGGAGAATCTCCGATAATCTTCAGAGAGTCTCCAACATCTTTCGGATAATCTCCGAAAAACCGTCAAGAGACTTCAAAGTCTCCGAGGTACCTACACGTGGTTCACCGGATGCTTACACTCTGTCTAAATTTATAGTTCTCTGCCATCCTCCTGATGTCGTCGACCATTTCGTCGCGCAGTTCTTCCGGCTCCAGCACTTCGACATAGGGCCCGAGTCTCAGCAGTTCCTGCTTGAAGTCGAAGGTCGGGACAAGTCGGTATCTGTAGACGGTGTGGGTGTCGTCCGATTTCTCCTCGATCTTTTGCTGGGAGCTGTGGAGAGGCAGGGTGTCGAGATATTTCGTCTGGTCGTTTACGACACGTATGAGCACATCCTGCGCCGGCTGATCGTTCCCCACGATGACTCCGAAGAAGTTCTTGAAATACTCTTCAGGGTCGAACTTTTTCGGTAAGGTAAACGGCTCGTCGAGTTCCTCCATGTCCTCGATACGGTCCAATGCGTATATCCTCAGTCCGAGTTCCGATTTCCCCAGAACGTACCATCTTTGCTTGAAGAGTTTTACGCAATACGGCTCGATGGAAAAGAAAGTGGCTTCCGGACGGTAGAAACTTTTGTATGAAATCTGGATTACTCTCCCGGAACGCATCGCGCTGATGATGTCGGAGAGAAATTTCTCGCTGGAAGGCACGTTCTCCACAAGTATGCGGTCTTTCATGTCGGAATTCTCCTGGAAAAGGTTGTTCATGCAAAGTGAGTGCAGCATCCAGTTCAGGGTAGCATTGTCCCCGACCTCTTCACCGCGGATATAGTATCCCATGGTCCTGTCGTTCTTTATTTCAATGCCGAGCATCTCCTCGATGGCGGTCTTGTGATTGAAGAAAGTCCTTTCGCTCAATGCGGACCCGCTGTCGTTGAGCGGACTCCTGCTCCAGGCCTCGCTGATCTCCCTGAAAGAGATGTAGCCCCTGCGGTTGATGAGGTCAATCAGCCAGATGTACCGCTTTAAGAAATTCACTGCCATAAAGTTTTGTTTTTTGTCAATGCAAATGTATGAAGATTCACTGAAATAATCTGGCAGTCGGGGTTCGTCTTTGTCCTTGTCTGCTGCAGACTAACCGTACCCGCAAGTCTGTTCAGGATTTGTCGATTCTATTTTTGAGGGTTTCCAGGTAAAGGTCAATGTCCGAGATTCCGACTTTGTCAAGAATTTCATCCGCAATGTCCTCGAAGTAGTCCCTGCACCGTTGCAGCAGCGCATTCTCCAGCGATACTCCTTCAGGACGATCCGCAGCTTCCTTCAGAAGGACTTCCTTGAAGTGTCGGAGATCATAATTGCGGCACCAGTCGAGACGGTTCCTTTCCTGGTCAGAGAACTGCTGGATGGTGAGTTTGACCTCTATGGAGAGGTCATTGATACGCAGCACATCAGGAATGGACCAGTTCATGTGTGAACATAACGCATGTAGGGCATGGCAGACAACGATATGCTCTAGCTTGGGATTGCGCAGAGGCCCTTCAGCCCAGGTGCTTCCATCATCCATATCGTTTGAGCACTCCAGCTCAGCGTCTGTCGCTGACGGGGAGTTGTCTTTCAGTAGCGACCAATTGCAGAATACATCGGCCATGCCGGGTTTGTTCTTCTCCGTCTCTTGTAGGATGGCTGCCATACGGATGAAATCCGAACCATAGTATTCGTCATCCTCCAGACGCAGCACTGAGTACGGAATGTCGAATATCGGGACCAGTCTGCTTTCAATCATGTAGTCGTCATCCATATCGTCTTTCTTCATCACCAGCAGCGCCCGTACGAGGTCTGCCGTGCGATGATATGTCCGGTTGGTCATTTCCAGAAGTAGGTCATTGACCTTTTCCAACCTCTCGACCTCCCCAGGGGTGCAATGGCAGCCGAAGAGGAGATTCAGGATGAGGCAGCGGTCAGACATCAGCTCCTCAATCTCATTGACCTTCACCTCGTTCCGGCTCCAATCAAGGAACCGGCGGTAGTGCTGGTAGTCGAGGGGATCGCCAGTGATTCCGAGAATCCGCTGCTCGAGTCCAGCGAGTTCATGTCTGAGCTGGTCCTCGTCCATCGAACGATAGTCCGGTTTGTCAATGTTTCTTTTCATGCCGTAAAGATATCGCTTGAAACTGCCAAAGTGCGACAATCGACGGGATCAGAGCAGTATTGCTTGCGGCCGCAGTCTTTGCATTTGAAGCCGGCCCAGATGGTATCGAATTGGTTCATTGCGGCTTTGACCAGAGCGGGGTCATCTGTCAGGATGCCTGCCTCGAAGTTGCGGTTGCGTGGGCTTTTCATTCCCAGGCCGGCGCCGGTGAGATTTGCCGAGCCGATGTAGGCAAGCTTGAAGTCAAAGATAATCAGTTTGAAGTGTACTCTGGGGCACAGAACCCGCTCCAGTCCGGAAAACAGCACTGGATAATGGTCGAAATCCTCCCTGAATTTCGGGCCTGGTTCCTTGGCATGGATGAGACGGATTTCACGCCCTTTGCTGATCAGGTCGGCAAGTACGCCCAGGAGAGGACGCTCGCCGACATACAGGTCCTTTATGTCGGCAGTCCCGATCCAAAGATTTTCTTTCACATTTGCAACGCGGGCTATGACTTCCTGGAAGTGCGCTTCGTCTGCGATGTACTGTATCATACTAATAATTGTGAAATCCGCCCAATTCTCCCTTCTAGACGAGAGAATGATGTTCGCGTCAATCTAAATATTCTCATCTTCAGTATGGATTTATATGGTTTTATCCAACCCAAGTTAATCAACAATCTTACATGTGATACCGTAGACTGTTTCCTTACGCACTGCGTCCAGAATCTTGTTGAAGATTTTAGGGAATGGTTTGACCACCTGTTCTGCTATACTTCGCGGAATTTCTTTATAATACGCCTCTGCTATTCCGCCTGTGATGCATGCAAGCGTATCGCTGTCTCCGCCGAGAGAAACAGCTTTGCGAATAGCATCCTCAAAATCTGTGGAATCAAGGAAGCTGATAATCGCTTGCGGTACGGTCTCTTGGCAGCTGGCGTCCCACCAGTAGATAGGGTGCCAATACTCATAGGTCTTATGAAGGTCGTATCCGTATGTCTTTTCAATGTACTCGCGAATCTCCTCCTTGGTTTTTCCATTTCTGGCCATCCAGATAGCAGCGGCAATAGCCTGTGCACCCTTAATGCCTTCCGGGTGGTTGTGAGTGATTGCTGCTGATATAGCGGCCACACGTTCGGTCTCCTCCAATGTATCAAAGAACCAACCTACTGCACTCACGCGCATTGCAGCTCCATTGCCCCATGATCCATAAGGATGGCGACCCGTCGCGGACTCATACGGAGCAGCCCCCAACTCATCATCATATGCATATAACTCCTTCGGATAGAATAGCCAGCGGACAAATGATTCGCCATATCCGCCCATCCCGCATGGGCACTTCTCTGCAAACATCACCATAATGTCCTCCAGTCCCTGATAGCTATGCTGCTTGTCCTTCAGCAGCCAGTAGGCTACGGCCATCGTCATTATGCTGTCATCGGTATAAGTGCTGTTATACTGAAACAGCTCGAAATTATAATCTTTTGTGTTGCGGAACTCATAGACCGACCCTATGGTGTCCCCTGTAATTGCTCCTAACATGTTATGGTTTTTGTGTATGAAGTTATGAAATGTCTATCATGTTGTCAATAAACTTGTTGGAGGAGTTGAATATTTTTAAGTGCTTCCCGATAGTCCCTATACAATTTCGACATCATTTCTCCAACGATTTGTGAGAATTTGTCAAGGTTACAATTGGCTGTTCCAATTTTGACGAAACGTGAACTAATCATCCCAATCGAGCAACTTTGTGCGGAACATCTCCCACAGGATGTTCCATGCCTTGATGAATCGAAGACGCTGGGCATCGCACCAGAAATTGTGACCGTCGCAATCCGGACCAGTGAAGCGTTCTCTGTTCCGGAAATTGACGTAGCGGGAGGAATGTTCCGAATCAAAGCATGGTTCATTTCCTTCATCTCGTCTGTATTCCGATTCGCCTCCATAGTCTAGGATCACTTCCATCAGTCTGATGGCCCGTTCCATCTGGTCGGCATAGACAGATCCGTCGGCTATGTAAGACCATTCGCGCATATATTCTGCCATCATTCCCAGTTTGACCTTCATTACGGACATGAGATGGTACCAGCCCCAGTTCTCATTCAAGGCGGCCGCCCACCATATGACCAGACTGTCGTGCCAATGTCCTTTGTTCTTGGACCTGTCCTCTCTGGCCAAGTGGCCTTTGAAGAACATATCGTCACTGTCTTCTCTAGCCCTGAGATATTCGGCTTTAAGATCATCCTCTGACATCCTTATCTTTTTGCCGCATAGATCCGCAAACTCGTGCAGAAACTCATGCGGGTATCGGTTCCATTCTCCTTCGACATCGTACTTGTACTGCTGAAGCAAGTGACCGAGTTGATTGTTCTCTTCTTTCTTGACCCATTTGACCAGACCTGAATCAGCCATCTGGACAATAGTGTCATAGATGTATTCATGGCTGATCTGGGGATGCTTCGTATGGATTTCTTTACAGATTGCTCCGATGCTCGCGGGATGATCTTTTGGCGTGGCTGCAAAGACATCCTGATACAGATAAGTACGATAAGGATGGAAGAATGTGCCGAACTGGTTTACGAGCACCGGACTTCCCATGGCATCTTCTCCGCCCCAGCTTTTCCATATCTCATAGAACTCTTTTCTTGTCTTTTGGGTGACTGCTCCGGGTTCAAAAGAATCGCGTGTGATCGAGTCCATATCGACATCGCTGTTGGTGTAGACTTTGACATCCTCGAATTGACTGTCGACATCATCATTGACCTTCCATTTAAACCGACGGTCTTTCGGAGTGACATTGACGGCATAGAACCTGTGCTTATATGCGTACGCGATCAAGTAGAGAAGCAGCCTGGAGTCGGCATCCTCGGCGTGCCAGACGAGCACCTCATCGTACTCCGGACCATCATTGACAGTTTCAATGAAGTTCATCAAGCCCCGATACAGGTCGCCCGCCGGATACGAATTGGGTTTGTGCCATGATATGGCCGTTTTCATCATCTCGACATCGGTCAGGTCTTCCGGCAGATAATGAATGTTGGTCGGAACGGGGTATTGGGCCACCTCGTGGTCTGATTTGTCAGGCCCTTCGCCAATCCATTTCCCGACGATGCGTGGCCAGATGTTTCCCGAAGGTATGATGTGCAATGTCTTTCCCATACTTCATGTCCTTTTCTTGCAGACAAAGTTAAAACGCGTCACTGCGAAAGTGTGGCAGTAACGCGTTTGTGAAAAGACGGACACAGTATTGTCAATGCCGGTCAGGTGCCGGAATTGCGGCAATTATTTCAGACCAAGTGAAATGTCATCTTCTTTTACGGATTCCGTTAAGAAGCTTCTTGAAATCTTTAAAAAAGCATGACATTTGACATTGACGCTAAACCCGAATCGCCCCGGCTTCCGCTTTTTGGCAGAGTCGGGGCGTATTTTTGTCTTACGTCAGAATTCTCCTGGAAAAGGTTACTCATGCAAAATGATGGCCCTGTCGTCCTTGATTTCAAAGCCGAGCAGGTCCGGCACTATGGTGTCGAACTCGTATTTGTATATAAGATCCTTGTCGGCGATCCAGGCAGAACGCTACTCGAGTTCTATGAGCTCATGTTTGAACAGGGCCTCGTCCATCGAACTATAGATCGGTTTGTCAATATTCTCTTTCTTGGCGTAAAGATACTGTTTGAAACTGCCAAAGGGTGGCAGCGGATGTGTCCTTAGTGCAACCTAGATAGTAAACCGTTCAATGCTATCCCAAAATCTTCCTGCCGAACAATAGTGGACGCATCAAAATAGTAACTGTCCTCATGGTTTAATTGTTCATCTGTGTTAGCATTAATGTCGTTTTTGCTCAGATAAACCTTATTATCTTCAGACCATTTGAATTCTTTATCTTTATATGTAAATGAAATCTCCCAGCCATAGAAATAGTTTGTCCCATCTACTTTATTATCTTCAGATATAACAATATCATTAAGACTATTCAGCAGTCGGTTGCGTAAATAATTCAGCACAACGATTTCTTTGATTGAAGTGGCGCCAGACCAGCGGTATGAATATCTGGTCAGAACTGAATAACCTTTCCAATCTGTCAGTATGTGCCAAGAATCTTTACTCTTCAACAGTGTATAGAGCAAAGACGAATCTGTTATCCAATTCTCTTTACACTGCTCATATATCGCAAGTTGATCTGTAGTAAGTAAATAATGGATGGCTTGTCTATAATTCTTATTCAATAAAGATATGTACCAAAAGCCTTTATAATACCCAAACCAATTCTCTCTTATAGCAATTCGACTTAATAATGCTCTAAGCAATATAGCTTCCTTTTTATATTCTGGTCTAATTCCTTCTTGGTCAAAGTACTTTTACGCATTTGTCCATTTAATGTCAAAATCACTCCAGTTTATTAGCCTTTCTATTTCATCAGTTTCTTCATCATTGATAAACAGAAACCTTATTGATCCTTTGAAGAAAGCGTAGTTTTCTGCATCGATAATGATTTCTTCCCATGTTTGATAAACTGAACCATCTTGTTTTTTACAAGAGCCACTGTATTTTCGCAGATTCCCATTTTTATCAATGATTTGTTTGGCTTTGGCAATTTCCTCTTTACAGCGTTCGTCAAAATCGGAATTGCCTAGTCTCGTATTATATGCTAAAAGTGACTCATAAACACAATGGCTATTCAATTCGCTAATAAATTTCATGGCTGTTCTCATTGCCTGGGTATTTCTGATTTGAGATAGTCCATTGTGGTCTTCACCGGAGACCAAATTCCACACAACTCTCATCCATCGTTTTAAGGATAATTCATCATCATTGCCAACTCCGGAATCGTTAAAGTATTGGCAAATAGCAAAAAAGACAACTCTTTGAACCTGATTGAGAGTGGTTACTTTAAGTATTTTTTCATTGGAATTATTTGCAATTTCTATATTATTGGAGTTCTTTTCAGCATATAGGGGGATAAAACTAAATGTATTGTCCCACAAACAAATCGGCATTTTGTTGTTTACGGAATAATCATGATATCCCGCAAGAACCTTTGAAAGCTTTTGAAAAAAAAGTAAAGGGATTGATCCTTCGTAGTACCTATAAATATCTAAACCTTCGTATGCTATTGTGGTGTCAAAGTCACTTGGATGATCGGAATTATTTAGATATTTGTAGGACGGGTTGTTGTTTTCCTGTGTCGAACTCTCATCTCCTTTACCAATGTCCAGTACATAAGACTCTTGGTCTCCTGTTTTCGTCGCTATAAACAACTCATTCCAGAAAAATCTGTTTAGAAAAGTAAAGAAAATTTCGTCTATTCGATTATCTCTTGACCTGCTTTCCCAAAAAATATCTGTCCAGTCAGTATCTAGTTTAATTGGAATTCCATTCTTGGGATCTAACAGTTTTTCCCACTCCGTTCGAATACTATGTTCTATTGTTTCATCCTGTGCTTGTTTTGTAATATACCCGATTATGTCCGCTTTGAAATTCTCAAAACCAGTTAATTGTTTGCCCCGGGCATTCATCTTGATATACAAATCATCTGAAAGGCCAAAATCCGAAAGAGGAAGATGATAGAAGACGATAGCATCCTTTTCTGTCAGTAATCTCCAATAGTCTTTGAACACATCTTCGTTCGTGTTCTGAAATAGTTCCTCAATGCCATCAATAATATCTTCACCTTTTTTATCAGCTACTTTCGTGCCTCCCAACATTCTCAACATTGATTGAATTGTAGGATCTTGTTTCCAAGCAGAATAAAACCAAGTCTGGTTGGTTATAAAACCGACTATATCATTCCCGCTGTAGTTTGTAAAGTGTTCAGGCATACACAAGTTTTCACAGAATTCACGGGATGAAATACGCGTTTCGTAGGTGAATTTTCGGAAAATTGAGCAGTTGACTTCGCTTAACTGCTTTGCACGTAAGGCGATATACCAATGCAGCAGCCAAAGGGTGGTAAGTCGTTGCTGGCCGTCCAAAGGATTCAATTTTCCGTTCTCAATTGAGCCATATATAAAGTCTAATTTCATAGATGTATCTTTATATGGACTCTCATTGTCCAAAGCCTTCTTTAAATCAGCCAAAAAGTTTTTACGCAGGTTCTCTTTGCCTAACCTGCCATGTGCGTAATCGCGTTGGATGATGGGTATTTCGATAATATTGTCATTCATAAACTTCCAGAATGACATTGCTTTAGTGTTTGTATTATTACTCATTGTTTGTTGTGTTGTTATTTTGTGAAGAATCGATCACTCCAAATTCTTGTAATGTTTCAAAGATATTGAGTTTGTATGATTCCGCGTCACTTTCGCACCATTCCCTCAAGTTGTCAACCGAGGTGTTATAATATTTCAAAAATACATTTTTAGTGACCGGAGGAATAAAAGCAATAGCTCCGTATTCTACTTTAATTTCTAAAGTGCCTTCGTCTATTGAATATTTTTTTCCTTGGTCTTTCCCGATAATACAGCGTCGTTTTGCCGGGAAGATTGAGTTTCCATAACCTCGGTTAGTGCCAGCATCCAATAAAACAAAATTCCAAACCTTATTTTTATCCTGTTCCGGGTTTTTCCAAGACTCGGAACGGTTATTCTGCTCAATTTCCCTGCAAATACTTTCAAAAGACTCTTGGCCATTATCGTTGTTTATAAAAGCCTTTATCCTTTCTTTAAGCCCATCGGACAATTCTGTACCTAAGACAGAGTACTTAAGCCATTCTTTTTGATCCTTTTCTTTCTCTAACCCGTTTGTTGTATTCGAATCAATATGCTCAACATCCCAATTCTCTTTTTTGAATAAATGAAAAGGAAACTTATAAAAAACTGGAAGTTTGTATTCTTCTTTTGATTTCAGTTGATTGTTTTGATTAACAACCGTTTGAATATTATGTAGGAGTAAAAGAGGCTTACATGTCGTCTTTGCCGGACCTCCGTCTACCTCATATTGCTTATTTAAATCATTGCATTTTCTGATTTTCTCTATAATAAGAACTTTCAGTTTTGCAATGAAATCTTCTTTTGACTTTTCTTCATTCCACTTTTTGCATAATTCATCCATTTTTTCACCTTGATGAATCAAATATCCAATATAGTGATACGACTCGACGTCGTTGAACCACTCATTAAAAGTTTGAGAATAGGATTTAACTATTCTCCAGCAGTTTTCTATATTCGAAGATTTCGACTTAAAATACTCGTAGAAATAGCGGAACGTTTTGTATTCATCGGTACCAATGTTTCCAAATTCTCCCAAAACTTTTTGCTCACAAATTAAATCAAAAATAAAATCGATCCTTGTGGGGCGATTATAACAATCTTCATGTAAAAAAAGCCAAAATTCATCGTTTTGCAGAGTATATTCAATATTGTCCCACTCGCTGGCAATCTCTTGCTGCCTCAATTTTAAATGACTATCATTGGATACATGAAAATTGGATCGATTCAGGAACAAGGCTTTAATCAACTCTGCGTTTGTCAGGGATATCTTACCGATATTAAGCCGTGTAAATACCTTAATCGGGTCTTCATCTACTGATTCGTACCAAATGACCTTAGTCCTATGTATGAATTTTGATTGAAAATCATTATTGTTGAATGCCGCTCCCATTTCCTTGGCCCAATCATGAATTGTTTTATAGGCCTGTTTCATGAAATGATAATCAATGTAGTCTTTAAATACCTTCCCTTGAGTGTGGACATTTTGATCATCATTGATTTCCAAGCATTTTAAGAATTCAAAACCATCATTTCTTGTGGCATATTTTATTGTAGGTAATAGGGTCTTTAGTTTTCCCACCCACATTTCATTAAAGTAATGAATGGTTAGAAATATCGTAGTCAAACGTTGTTGTCCGTCTATCACCTCATACCAATCAATCCTGTCGTTTTCCTTTTCCAAACGCGAATCATTTTCATCCATTCTCCTTACGACCAATGGTTGTAAGCAATACCACGTCTCCTCGTTTGTGTCCTTATTTTTTTCGGGTTTAAACTCATTTATATCGTTCAGCAAGTCCTTCACCTGCTGCTCAGTCCAGCGATAACCACGTTGGTAACTCGGAATATAGAACTTCATCCCGAGAAGTTCATTTACAGACCTTAATTCAATCTTATTTTCAGCCATATTTATGTTTGTTTAGATTGGATGATATTCCGCCAAACCTTGGCAGATTTAGTGTTTTTCATACAAATATAGTTTTTTTAGATTTTTCGACAATCGATGGGATCAGGGCAATATTGCTTGCGGCCGCAACCAGAGCGGGGGCATCTGTCAGGATGCCTGCCTCGAAGTTGCGGTTGCGTGGACGTAGTACCTGTTTCAGGATGCGATTTACACCATCATTGACATGACAGCCCGTCATCTTCAGTCACGTTCAGGTTACTGATGAAATGCCTTATGATCAATTCTGGATACAATGCAAACTGGCACAGGTCCAGATATTCCTTGAAGTATTGATGGAACGGATTCCTGATCTCCGATTCTGCAAGAAGTTCTACGATTTTCTGGTGGATGGGTGCCCGCAAGGAGACGTACTCCTTCTCGGTGTATTTTCCTGCTTTGAAATCCCGTTTCAGTTGTCCGCTTGTCTTTGAGACCATGGCGCATTCCTTTCTCGCCTCGAGAGTCCTTTCCCTTTCCTGTTTCAGGAACGATTCCCTGAAGGACTTGTAGCCCCGGGAATGATCCACGAGGTCGTCCTTGCGCAATTTGACCATAGAGTAGTCATAGTATAGTTCTGTCAATATCCTATGGACTATGGCTTTGACTTTGTTTTCATCCTTAAGCCAGTTGTTCCGGCTGAAAAATGACATGTGCAATGACCTGGCGTAATCGTACTTGAGCGGTGAAATTATATGAACCTCAATGATTTCCTTTCCGATTTCGACAGTTGCCCTTACTTCGTCATCGCCGAAATTGAATCCCACCATATCTCCTGAGACCAGCGAGTCCTTTTCGTCGAGCCACTCGGCATTGTTTACCGCATTTTCGAATATTTCCAAGGCCTTTACATTACGGGCATACCCATAGGGTCCATTGATAAACTTGAGTTTCATCTGAATTATAGAGTTTGATAAAATATACGGAGAAAGTAAAGGATTCTTTCATCGGAAATGATTTTTTTGCCTCTATTTTACGTAAGGTTATGTAAGAATACGACCATTTCACTGTATACGTAATTGAAAACCAGAATTGATAAATGGATTTTTATGTTGGAGAACTGTGATGTTTGTTCAAAAATGACTTCGCTGTTGATGTTGTCCGACAATATGCAGCTCATTGTCGGACACAGGGAGTATATATACAGTCATCGTGAGCTGTTCTTTTCGCCGGCGCCTGTTTCGGTATATGGCATAAAGGGGCCGATAGCCGTCGGCACCCTGCTGAAGTTATGGGAGCAAGGCGACGGATGGCTATGTGTCAAGTGTGACGAGTGCGGGGAAGATGCCTGCATATATTCATTTGCAGGAAATCCTATGACCGGGACGACGTCCGTCAGTTATCAATGTTGCCATTGCGGGGCAAGCAGGCAACATGTGAGGACCGGCAACTTTATAGATAGGGCAAGAACACTGGCGGCAGCAGTTGACCAATATCAACATGGTCAGGATGATGTGGAAGGAATTCCATTTGAGAAACTTATTGCCTTGCTGAAAGAATCACGCGTCCGAATTGTATAGTATAACGGATACTAGTGGTTCGGAAAAGACAAAAGAAATAATACTGAGATATGATCGGTGCGATAATCGGAGACATCGTGGGCTCTCCTTATGAGTTCCACAACATCAAGCGGAAGGATTTCCCGCTCTTTCAGACATCCAGCCATTTCACGGATGACACGATGATGACTTTGGCCAATGCCAAGTGGCTGACGGAGGATCATACGCATTCTCCGGCCGGGCTTGTGAGACTTATGCGCGAGATTGGCCGTTCTGATCCCTACATCGGTTATGGCCCCACGTTCATCGAGTGGCTCTATGTGCCTGACGAGTTGGCGGTACCATACAACAGCTGGGGAAATGGCGCGGGAATGCGTGTGAGCCCGGTGGGATTGTTCGCTCATTCAATGGAGGAATGCCTTTATCTTGCAAAGATAAGTGCGGAGGTAACCCATAACCATCCTGAAGGCATAAAAGGAGCCCAGGCCATAGCCTCAAGCGTATTCATTGTTCGGGAGTCCGGCGACGCATTCTCTGAAGATACCAAGTCGCGAGTCAAGACATTCGTGGAAGAGAAATTCGGATATGGTCTTGATTTCACCATTGACGAGATTCGTCCAGGATATGGTTTTGACGTTTCCTGTCAGGGCAGTTGTCCGCAGGCTATCCGGGCATACCTGGAAGGAAAGGACTTTGAAGATGCCGTCCGGCTGGCGGTTTCCATCGGCGGAGATTCTGACACCATCGCCTGTATGGCTGGAGCAATCGCCGGAGCTGCAGGACAGATTCCAGAAGACATCTCCCGCAAGGCGTATGATATTCTCTCCCCGGACCTTCAGATGATTCTGGACAAGTTTGAGCATTCAATCAAAATACAGGAAGTGAAGACCAATAAAAATGAAGCGGAACATGGATCCTGACCAATATTATGAAGAATTCGAACGATGAATCTCAACCGCAATGGAGGTGGTCATCCAAATCAGCAACATTTACGAAGATGGTTGTCATAAGATAAGCCGGGAAATGTACGGCTCGTTGGATACGGCTGTCACGATTCTCGGACAAGCCGGAACACTGGACAAAAAGGTCAATTCCTTCTATGAGAAGGGGTGTGCCTATTTGAGAATATACAGGCCTGGAATATTTACAGGGATATAAGGTGCCGGATTATGGCATTCTGTTGAACTATATTTGACGCAATGGAAAAGAAGGCAGTAAATGGAAATACAGGATATGCGGCTTTGCCGGGATTGGAGACGGAGCAGGTGAAACTGCTCTGTCTGGTGGCATATCTTGGGGACATTCCCGGGGACTATGTTCTGAAGCAACTGTACGGAAGGAACTGTTCCAAAGCTAAGACTGATCTTGTCATATTGGAGCATTCCCAGTACGTACAGGATGGGAGAGTGTCTCCTCGGGTGTTTTTCAATGTGGTGGCTGTCGCGCTGGATAATTTCGACATTCCCCGTTGGGTGGAGAAGACTTGCCAGTTCCGAACGGACACGGCATCATGGCTGTGGGAATTGGGAACTGCTCTTCATAGACAGGATGCCGCTGCTCTCCGCAGATTCTCCAGACCGTCTTTCCTGAGGGCGGACCTTGGAGAATACCTTGGAGAGAGACTCCTTGATGCGGAAAATTATGGAAGCCTTTTTAGGCTGCTGACTGAGAAAGAAGTCCTGCAGTCCATACGACGGATGCTCCGAGTGCGCTTTGCTGAGGGGACATTGACAGAAGAATTCTGGAACAGGCTCGCAAGTTATGCAGACAGTTCCATGCATATAACGGACGAGGTGTATGACATGGTGTCGGCCTATCATCTGTTTCAGTTCGGAAACTGGCCAGAAACCAGGAAATGCTATTATCCGACGATGTGGTCTCATGGGGCGGATGCCATCAAGGCGCTTTATGAAGGACGTACTGATGATGCGTATGGCCTGTTCCAGGAATCCCTCCGGCTGCATGACATGACGGCCGAATGTAAAGGGATGTTCTCTGATCCGCTGTTGGGATGGTTCTACGGTATCACGCTCTATCTTTGTACCGTGCGGCCATCCGTTGCAGGCAGCCGCAGGATAAAGGAATCGGTGGATCTGATGCGGAACCACCGTCATTACCTCTATTCTCCCATCATGGCACCGGTGCGGATCCTGTTTACCTACATCTCTAATGAGGAAGAGGTGTGTGCCAACCATGTGGAAGCAGAAGTTGCAAAACTTCTGGCACAGCGCAGTACCGTCGAGACCAAGGCATTCTGCTGCGTTCTCCTTAACTTCTTCAAGAGCATTGACTTTGGCGGCATCAAGGACAAGTACAGTCTGTGGGTACCTCCGTCGGCCGCAATACTGCAGAATGAACTGGCACCTTATCTGCCGATGTCTGCCGACAGGAAGGCCCTGCTGGAGCAGTTCTTTGGCGGTACCGGCATGACGGGGAGAATATACCGGAGGGATAAATGGGAGATAATATTCTCCGATATAAGGGAAAAAGCCGCAGAGAAAAAGAACCGTGCTGCTAAGAGGATCGTCTATTTCCTGGAAGGACTTCGCCTGAAAGCAATCATTGGTCAAAATAAGCGGCCTGACGGCAGCTGGGATGGTGGAACGCTTTATCAGAGAAGCACTTTCATTGACCTGAAATATGAGGAGATGACTCCTACGGACATCAAGGTTGCAGCGGCGCTGCGGAAACTCGACGAAAGACGCATTGGCAATAAGCCTGAGGTGCCGGAGATTCTTCCGTTGCTTCTCGGCAGCGACAGGGTGTTCGTCGGGGAGTATTACAATCAGAACTTCACTCCGGCCACTGTGGAAGTGGAATCCCCTTGGCTGTCATTCCGTGCGGAGGGCATGGAAATCAGGATCGGATCTAATGTCTCCCTTCCGCAATCAGCAGGTGCATCAGTTCCGGAATCATTGGTGACCATTGATGAAGATGGTGTCTATCATGTCATTGTCATGAGCCCGGAACAGAGGGCGGTCATAGACAGGATGCTCAAGATGGGGTCGATTCCCTCGTCGGCACTTGCAGGGCTGCGACAGACGCTTGAGAAACTGGACGGGATTGTAGAACTGCATACTGATCTTGCGGATCTCGGCAGGATAGAGGAGAAGGAGGGCTCGCCGGTTCTTGCAGTCCGAATCCGGCCTGTGGAAGATGATTATGAGATGACTGTCCAGGCGGTGCCGATTGTGGAAGGACTGTCCAGGTTTTCACCGGGTGAAGGAGGGGAGAACGTATATGATACATTGGAAGGTCACACGGTGGCCGTCAGGAGAGACCTTTTCAGTGAGTATGAGAACTATGACGTTCTTCGTAAATTCTTCGAGGTGGAGCTTGGCATCCCTTATGAGGACTACCAGACGGCCAGATTCTCTGCTCCTGAGCACTTGCTTGCGCTGATGTCATTTGTCCATGACAATCCGCAGTCATACTTCATGGAATGGCCGGAAGGCGAGATTCTGAAATTTTCGGAAATATCGGAATCGAAGGACGTGGACATTTCCGTGTCCACCAACATGAACTGGTTCGAGGTTGAAGGGAGCGTCAAGGTGTCCGGCAACAAAAGGACTCTGGAGGAGATTCTTGCAATGTGGAAGGACTCTGATATAGAGGGATACATCAAAGTAGGGGAGAAGGAATATGCCAAGATGTCCAAGACTCTACAGAAGCATCTCGCTGAGATTTCCGATCTCGGCAAAACTGACAGGAAAGGACGCATCAGTGTCCCGGCTATTCAGGTAGGTGCCCTGGCAAAGGTGCTGGGAGAAGACGGAGGTCTGCATGCGGAGATGGATGAAGGATTCAAGGACCTGCTCGCACGTATGGAGTCGGCTTACGAGTCCTCTCCGGTGCTTCCTGAAGGTTTTGGCGCGACATTGCGTGATTACCAGATGCAGGGTTACCAGTGGATGGTGCGTCTTGACAGCTGGGGTGCCGGTGCCTGTCTTGCCGATGACATGGGCCTTGGGAAAACCGTACAGGCATTGGCATTTCTGCTTCATAAGAAAGATACGGGACCATCCCTTGTGGTTGCGCCCACATCCATTGTCCCTAACTGGGCCGCCGAAGCCGAGCGCTTCGCTCCTTCGCTGAATGTTACGGTCCTGAACGAGGTGCAGGACAGAAAAGCTGCGATAGAGAGTGCTGTGGCCGGGGATCTGTTCCTGGTCAGTTATGGCGTAATGGTGACATCCATCGATTTGCTCAAGTCTGTCGGCTGGAACGTGGTGTGCCTTGACGAGGCCCATCAGATAAAGAACCGAACGACGCGGATGTCACAGGCTGCGATGTCTCTCCAGGCCGGAAGCCGGCTGATTCTTACGGGAACGCCGGTGCAGAATCATATGGGAGAACTCTGGAACCTGATGCAGTTCATCAATCCGGGGCTTTTGGGTACCTGGGCCAGTTTCCGGGACAAATACATCAACGGACCTGAACCTGAAATGGATGATTACAAGAGGGAACTTCTCAAAGGTCTTACCCGGCCGTTCATTCTCCGTCGTACCAAGGAACAGGTGCTGGGAGACCTTCCGGACAAGGTGAGCTATCTGCATCCTGTCCACCTGAGTGTCAATGAGATGGCTGTGTATGAGGAGGCGCGAAAGAGACTTGAACTAAAGTACAAGAAGAGAAAAACCGCCAAGGAAAGGACACTTGCACGGGATATCAAGGTGGAGTTCTTTGCGGAGCTGACCCGTCTTCGCCTCATGGCCAATGCTATGGAGCTGGTGATTGCGGGATGGAAGGGAGGCTCTTCCAAGGTGGATGCCCTGAAAGACATCATGTCCACATTGATGGCGGGAGGAAACAACAATGTGATCATCTTTTCACAGTTCACTTCATTCCTGGACATCATCGGCAGGATGCTCACGAAGGAAGGGTACAATTACCTCTATCTGGATGGCAGTACTCCGCTTCAGGAACGTAAGATGCTTGTAACGAAGTTCCAGTCCGGCGTCTGTCCGATCTTCCTTGTGAGCCTAAAGGCAGGAGGACTGGGACTGAATCTTACTGCGGCGAACTATGTCATCATCGCCGACCCGTGGTGGAATCCGTCCATAGAGAAGCAGGCCGAGGACAGGGCCCACCGCTTGGGACAGGGACGTGCGGTGACGGTCATCAGGCTGGTGTCGCAGCATACCATTGAGGAGAAGATCCTGCGTCTGCATGAAACGAAGAAAGAGATTTCGGATGCCATCCTGGCGGGAACGGACCGCAGTTCGAAGTTGACAATGGATGATGTCCTGGATATGGTTTCACCTTTCAGATAGCGGATTATGGAAGAGATTGACGTATTTTGTAGCTACCTTACGAGGGTGGCGGGGGAAATGATTTCAGGAGGTCCGCTACGGGCTCTTGTCCAGGCCGATGATGATGAAAGGATATTCCTTACGGCGCTTATGCCAGAAGAATTCTCCGTTACGGTGGAACTGCCTGCCGGCAATGCCTTGTCTGCAATGGCGGATGCCCTCTATCTGGTTCAGGACTTCGCTCTCAACCACTACCGGGAGAACTTATTCACGGATATGTCATGGGAAAAATTCGCCGCGCTTCCAGGCGTGTTCGAATTCCTGAGTGAGGATGCGCTGCCGCTTTGTTGCAGGCTGGTACAATGGAGAGTTACGGAACGCTTCGGCCGTCGTTTTCTCAAAAGCATCGATCTCTATGAAGATGCCGTCCAGATTCACATGTTGGGAGGAAACTACATGGTGGAAATCATGAATTTTCCCAAAAATCTGGAACGGGAACTGAACCATATGGCATTATTGATAAGAAAACCGATTAGAAAAAGATATGACAAACAATCTTAGAGACAGGATTATAAGCCTTTTGGATGCGATGAGTGCCGGGGCCTATGAACGTGACGAGGTGATTGGCCTCAGCCTGCTTGCGGCGCTCTCTGGCGAGAGCATCTTTCTGCTGGGTGTGCCGGGTGTCGGGAAAAGCATGGTGGCGCGGAGACTGAAAATGGCATTCCGCGATGCCCGCAGTTTTGAGTACCTGATGAGCCGTTTCAGCATACCGGATGAGATATTCGGTCCTGTTTCCATCAGCAAACTGAAGGACGGTGACACGTATGAGAGAGTGACTGACGGCTATTTGCCGACAGCGGATATCGTATTCCTGGATGAAATCTGGAAGGCCGGCCCGTCAATACAGAACTCGCTGCTGACTGCCATCAATGAGAAGATATTCCGCAACGGTGACAAGGATTTGGAACTGCCCCTGAAAGGTATCATCTCGGCATCGAATGAGCTTCCGGCTGAAGGGGAAGGCCTTGAAGCACTTTGGGACCGTTTCCTTATCCGCTATATTGTGCGTCCCATAGGTGACCGGCTGAATTTCAGGGCCCTGCTGTCCGGAAGGAGTGCGGAACCGAGTGTGGATAGGGAGCTGGCATTCAGTGATGAAGAATACCAGTCGCTGATTTCCCGTTCAAGAGACATAGATGTTTCGGAGAGCATAATGGATTTTATCTATAACCTGAGGACACAGATTGTAAGACAGGCGCAGGAAAACGACTCGGATGAGCACGAGGTGCCGTATGTGTCAGACCGCCGGTGGAAGAAGATATTGGGAATCATGCGGATGTCCGCTCTTCTGAACGGGCGGAATCAGGTGGATTACTCCGATTGTCTGCTGATGGAGCACATGATATGGGACCACGACAGCCAGATTTCCAAAGTCGGGAAGGACATATGTGAGGAACTTACCAAGACCATTGTCAAGGATTCTATGACCTGTTCGGACCCGAGACGTCAGACAAGTCCGTCAAGTCACCGCGGTCAGGAAGAATTCTTCTCTCCGGATGGTGTCCATTATATCATTGAGGCGGGAGGGGAGTCCATCAGGATCAGAATTTCAGACTACAAGAAGCTTACGCCAGAAGCCGTCCCGGGTCGCTTTGTGGGGAACGACCTGGTGGACCTTGCCGGTGCTTCGGGGGGATCGTTTCTTATAAAGTCCCCGAGAAGCGGGGCTGTGGCCATCAATAATTATGTCTATCGGCTGCGGAAGAAGAACGCCGTGGCAGTTTCATGCGCTGATGCCTCCATGTCAAGTCCGGCCATTGGTGGCGCCGGTCTTATGCTCGCGGAGTTCCGTCGGCAGGTCGAAGACAATGTGTTCCTGGCGGACATCCAACACTATTCATTGATGATAAAGACTTTGCAGAAGTATAATGGCAGAAGGTAAGCTGATACGTTCAATGACATTGGCAGTGGCTGTCGCCAAATCCTCAGGCAGTGATATCTCGCAGTTCCTGCTGGATCGGGCTGAGGTGGAAGATAACCCTGTCCGCAGAGGTGTTCTGAAGGTGATGGCCGACAAGCGCTTCCTGGATACTGTGAGCCCCGTCATGATGTGGCAGGAAGATGCGTCCAACGAACTGGAAGCGTTTGCGGACAGGCTTGAAAGTGAACGTGCAGCCGGGTGTCTGACGGAAGGAAGGATGAATAAACTGATAGAGGAATTCTTCTCTCTATGGTTGGTACTTATGGGAAGAAGGAAACGGATATACGAGTCGTCGAGGAAGGCTCGCAATAAGGCCAGAATGGATCTGGATGGAAATCTGTCGACAAAAGTCAATATCCCGGAGGGCGATGGGAGCAATGATGATGAAGATGACGATTTTACCGGTATCGGCGCCGGTGATCCGAAGCTGGAGCAGCAGAGAAGGGAGAACATTTACCTTCGCAGCATCCCTGAATCCCTGAAAAAGCTCGCCTTGCTTATAGGCAGGGCAGGAGAGGACGTTACGGAAACAAGGGGAAGATTTTCAGTGGCGTCAAAGAGTGACATTGAAGGGATAACCGTCGGCAATAATCTTTCCGCGCTGCTCCCTTCTGAATTGGTCCTCTTGTCGGAGAAGGCCACTCAGGACGTCTTCTTCATGAATTTTGCCGAGAAGCGTCTCCAGGTTTTTGCTTCAGCATCCCAGGCCTCTCGTCCTGACAAACATAAGGACGGACCTGTCATCATCTGTGTGGATGAGAGTTCTTCCATGAGTGGCGAACCGTTGCAGGTTGCCATCCAGTTGGCCTATGCCGTGACCATTATAGCGAAACGGCGTCACAGGGAGGTCCTGATCGTCGCCTACTCGAACTCCCACAAGATGATGCGTGTTGATTCGCTGGGAAAGGACCGGAGCGAACTTCTCGAGTTTCTTTCCAATGTCTCTATGGGAGGAAATAATGAAAATGCCATGTTCGAGTGGCTTTTCCAGGATATAATGCCTGGGGAGAAGAAGTTTGACACGGCGGATATTCTCTGTATCTCGGATTTCGGATGGGTCGCGATTGATGATTCCGTAAAGAGATTGATAGATGAGCAGAAGTCTTCCGGGATGAAATTCTATGGATTGAACATCGGCGGAGCTTTCGGAGGGTGGCACGATTTGGATGATTTCGGTTTATTAGGCCCGATGGATGTCTGCGACAGCCTCTGGGAATACAGTGACGGTGAGTGCCGGGAAGTAAAAAAATCAATGTCCCGGTGAAAGAAACTGCTAAGTTTCCGGTATAATAAGTACAAAAACAGAGAACGGGCAGTTTGGAACTGCAACAAGATAAAGTGAAACAGAGAATATGGTTGAGTTAGTTACAGACAGGCTGGTGATTGCCACACCTGGCGAAAGACATATCGACGATGTCTTCCGGATAATGAGCACGCGCTTTCTTGCAGAGCGGACCGGGTTCAAGAGAATGGATGACGTCAGTGAGGCTGAAGGCAAGATCCGATGGGCCATGCGGACAGACAACATGCTGGTCATCTCGAAGAAGGATGGAGATGACGTGATAGGTATCATCATCCTCACCCCGAGGGAAATCAACTTGCCTCAGGGAACATTGATGGATTATGAGATCTGCTATTTCATTGAAACATCTTTCCAGGGGAATGGCTACATGACGGAGGCATTGGCCTGTATAAAGGAATATCTTTTCAATGTCAGGAAGGCGGACAGGCTCACAATCTATCTTGAGCCAGACAACGGACCGTCAAGGAAGGTGGCCTTGGCGGGAGGATTCAAGTTCAGCCACGTTGAGAAGGAGGCTGGATGCAGATACGACGGAACGATGACGGATCTGGAGTTCTATGTCCTTGACAGACAGGATTCTCCAAAAGATGCTGGCCCATGCACGGACAATTATCTCAACAGGCAGAAGTGGATAAACGAAGGTGGCGTACTTTTCCCGATTCCGGGTTCCGCGACATTGCTTTCCACTCCGGGGAACGGCGTGTTCCGGATTTACGTTGACTCCAGGACGGGCCGCATCGGTCTCGAAAAGATTGCGGAATCGTTCATCGTCAATTTCAAGGTATATGGAACTGAAGGGAAAGCCATCAACGACCATATAATCCATACATGGAGCTCTGACGTGTTCCAAAAGTCGGGCAAGAACCTTGGTGTCATCTTCAACGGATTGAAGGGTACGGGCAAGACCATCGCCGCCAAGCAACTTTGCAACAGGCTCGGGTTGCCTACCATAGTCGTTTCGAAGCCTGTAGACGGACTGCTGGAATTCATCCAGGCGCTCAATTTCGAAGCCGCCGTCCTCATAGATGAGGCAGAAAAGACTTTCGATGAAGAGTCGGAGATTTTGCTGAAAATGATTGACGGAGTGTACAACCACCGCAGGAAACTGTACATCCTGACAACGAACGAACTCACGCTGGATGACAACCTGATCGGACGTCCGGGCCGTATCCGGTATGTCAAGCAGTTCGGAAATCTTGAACTCGATGTCATCAATGAGGTAATAGAGGATACCCTGGAGGACAAGTCATTGGCCGATGGACTGATAAGGCTGGTAAACAGCCTTGAGATTTCGACCATTGACATCTTGAAATCCCTTATTGAAGAATGCAACATCACAGGGCGGATTCCGGATCCGAATCTGTTCAACGTGCCTCTGTCAAAACTCAAGTTGCGCCTGCTACGCTTCAGTGATCTTGACGAAGTCCGCTTTGAGGATGTAGAAAAGTTCATTGTCGAGAATAAGCCGGAGTCAATGCCGATTGAGCAATGGATGGATATAAAGAAAGACGACGGCAAGGATGACAGCACCTGGCAAAGTTTCATTGAGAAGGAATTCAAATGTGACATCCGCAAGGAATCTGTTTCCTCACGAGATAACGTTGTCATGAAAGGGGGAAAACTCGGGTATCATAAGGTAACCACTGAACCGGACAAGTATGGTTTCTTCAGCTGGGAATACTATGGTGATGAGGAACTGCTGTGTTATATAGGTTTCACTGACAGGCCGTCCTTGTACTGATGCCACTTTTTGGCGGAACTGGTAAATACCTTTGCCGTCAGGCAAAATGAATAATCGAAATTAAACTGGATATGAATAGGAACAACAAAAACGCGGTTAACAATACCGGCGTGAAGAAAAAGTATCGTTGGATCAATGACATTGAGCCTGTCTTCATGGAAGACTCCAAGCGCAATTATGGCCACCGTACCTGGGCCAATGCTGAATGGTCTGACATTACTTTGGCATTGGCCGTGGACATGGACTCTCCGGGTGAGATTACCACCAGGAAGGCTGCGGGCGACAAATATGTCGGTTTTACGATTCCGACGGACCTGTCGGAAAGGTGTCTGTCCAGCCTTGCAGAAGCGATAACCAAACGGATAAGAAAGCATCCGAAGTTCAAGACGGACGAGCTGAAACTCAACATTGCCGGCAACAGTCAGATTACTCTTGACAAGTACTGCATCCGGACCTCCGAAATCAGGGAACTTTTGAAACTTGTATTGCTCGACCTGGCGGACTCGGGTGTCAAGTTCTCCATGATCCGTTCGGGCGGCCAGACAGGTGTCGATGAAGCGGGAATCCAGGCGGCACAGGATGCGGGATTGAAATGCAGCATCCTCGCGCCGAAGGGCTTCAGGATGCATAGGGAGCCGGGCATAGAACTCGAAGGCCGGTCCTTGTTCGTGAAAAGATTCCGTGAGGAGGTCCCGAATGATTCTTCAGAATAAGACATTATGTTAGTGGTGTAGATAAAGAACGTAACAATGTCAAATAAAACAGAATATCAAGATAAGTGTGAACTGGTCACAAATCGTGACCAGTTGCAAGATAATGAAGGAGATGTTGAATTTCGCAAGCGACTTGCAGAAGGACTCAGGAACGGAACTTTTATGACAGCTGATGAATTCTGCCGAAAGTTGGATACATTGAAAAAAGCATTAGTGAATAGGCATAGGAAGAGCCGTCACTTGGACTGACCTGGAAGAAGGCTGTCAAGAATACTGCCTCCGTTGTTCAGCATCTCTATCACCTTTGACAAAGGGAATGCGTCTTCCCTTACAGGATATTGGGCATGTCCTTCAATGTAGGCCCTCAGTTTTCTGCCGAAGCTGCCGCCCTTGAAGGAACTTGTATGTCCGTCTTTCAGGTTTACGGCCGTGTTGAAGGTTGCGCCGCTAAAAATGCTGCCGCCAAAGCTGACGATTATCGAATCCTTGCAGCGGAACAGGTCCGGATGGTTTTCGACAGCCTTCAGTAATCCTCCGACAGTTGCCCGTTTGCCGTTGAAATACGCGGTTCCTGTCAATGCGGAAGCCATCCTTGGGTTTGCCCAGATTTCATTGCGCTTCTCATACAGGAAGCCTGCGTTCCTGAAGAAAAGACCGGACGTGCAAGGCCGGAGAATCATTTCGTACATTTCCTTGATAGCGGACATAATCTTCTCTGACTTCTCGTTGTTCATGCTTCCGTCGGCATCCATGTAGGTGGATTTGTTCAGTTCTATCATCAATGACGGGTAGCCGAAACGTGTCTTTGGGGCATACGAGTTGGAGTAAGGCTTGTTGAAAGCCGTTTTATATCCTCGCGACCTGAACATTGATTCTATTTGTGACAACAGGTCTTTATCCGGCATGCTCCAGTCATCGTTGAAGCCGATGCATACTTCCACGTCTGACAGGTCGGAAGGAAACGAGTGGCAGTCTATCAGTATCGAAGACGGCGTCAGCTCCTTGATGACGGCAGCCTTGTGCCCAAGGTAATATGACCTGTAGATGATTTCTGTTCCGGTAATGTTCCGCCCGATTCCTTCGAAAGATGAATAGACGATGCCCTGACCGATTTTTTCCAGCGGATCGTTTTCCAGACGCTCCACATCGCAGAAGAATCTTGACCAAGGGAAGGTGACCGGATGAATGCGGGGATCCATGGATGAGGCCATCCCGAATAAGCGGTCCGTTCCCCAGTCTGTCCAGCGCTGGATATGCTCATCGATTCCGTTTTCCCATCCGTCTTTTGCCGTGTCTGGAAACTCCGATGAAGAATGGGGGATGTTAAGTACAATGCTGTCAATCATTTGCCATAATTTTTTTTGAATGGAACATTCCGCATCGTTTTTCCACCGTGGCATCTGGCTTGCTCGGTTGGCGTCTCCACATGAGACCTCTTGATGCTCTATATTATTATACCGGAACGAAACGGTTTCCTTACATAAAAAATAAAAAAACTAACTTAAGGACCGGTTTTTCTCCGCACGGACAACCAATGTCATTCTCACAATGAATATGTCAGGAGTCCCAGCGGCTGCCAAGAACTTGAAACGCGGCGGGTTCAAGTCCATCGAGCTCGGCGATGTCCAGACACGTCGGAAGTCTGGACTCCCATTATTTCGACGGTGCCCAGTGGTCTCCCGTCATGGTTTCTGCCAGTTCGGGATCTGCCTTTGTGGAGATGGCGCGGGGTTCACTTGCCGAATACATACAACTCCGGGTGGAGTATGCCTATTGCGGAGACTCCCTCATGGATGGGGAACTGCGTAAAGCAATGAACTGCCGGCCGTTTGAACGAACAGGTTTTGTATATTTGTGTAGTCAATAAAACAGACAAGTTATGTTGCCGGAATCGGCGTCTCTTTTTCGAGGCACCTGAAGGTTTCATCTGGAGGCAGGCCGCCTGAAAAGGTGGTTTTGTGTGCATTTTTCCTGACAGCAGTGTAACTAATATATAATCATCTAATACGAACTATGAATAGCACAGATAAAATGAAGGCATTGATGAAAGAATACTTTGGAATAACTGTTCCAATGTTATATTATCAGAACCATGAACCAATTGAGTATTGGTATGATTCTGATAAAAATTCGTTATGTTCATGGAGGATTTGAGAAACGAGATTAGGGGAGGGCAGTCGTAATTTGAAGAAGGGCAAAGCAAAGTATCAGAGATTTATAATCTTTTTGAGGAGTTTTCAAATACAAATCGTATATTGCTCAGAAAAAACGGATAACAGATATGAATAAAACACTTAATATTAACTCGAAAGAGGAGTCTCCTAAAAAGAGAAATATTCGTGTCTATAATGATAATCTGCGAATTATTCTGAAAGAAGACGGGAACTACCATTGCGATAGCGGTACAGCTGGTATCATTGAACGAGATGGAATGCTACAAAATGGCACTATAATGTATGACAAACCATTCTCTGTGTCAGATGTCCCTTGTTTGCCAGATGGAGAACATACCTCGGCCAGCGTGGTTAAAGGCGATTGTTTGGATATCGCCCATAGTTACATTGACCTAAAGTCTGGGCTTGGTTATTCATGGGATCGACGCGTTGCCGTCTTGAATTGTGCCAGTTATAGTAATCCTGGTGGCGG